>MDTG01175991.1_pt1 | contig 13345 bp, 13 predicted proteins | sample 811421 | NCBI WGS metagenome assembly MDTG01 (sample SAMN05326645, study PRJNA326480) | marine metagenome | isolation source: seawater | place: Pacific Ocean: South East | collected 2011 | reverse complement strand
CACAAAAACGATTTATTGAAGGAATTACTTTGACAGGTATGAAGTAAATTCTTATTTACAAACTATTTTGTCAATAAATTTTATTTTTATATTAATTCTTTTTTCTGCCCTAAGTCATGCAATATGGAGCGCAATAATTAAATCTAGTTCTAATCCTTTATCTTTAATGGGAATAACATCAATAATGGAATTAGTGATTTTTATTCCACTTACTTTTACTGTTCCTTTGCCAACAATAGAAATTTGGTATTTTTTAATTGCAACAATAATCATTCACGTTTTGTATAGACTGAATGTTATATACTCCTACAAGTTTGGGGATCTTTCTTATGTTTATCCAATTTCAAGAGGCGGTTCATCATTATTGATTGCAATAATTAGTTTATTATTTTTATCATCCAAAATTAATTTTTTTGGCTTTATGGGTATATTAATTGTTTGTTTTGGACTTTTTTTAATTTCTTATTCATCAAAAATAAAATTTAACAAACCAGCTTTCTTTCTTGCTATTTCTACAGCATTGTTAATTACTGCATATACTTTAATCGATGGTGTTGGTGTAAGAAAATCAGAAAATGGTTTTTCTTATATTTATTGGTTAATAGCACTAAACGGTGTTCCATTATTAATAATATCTATTTTTTCGAAAAACGGATTAAGACAAAAAAATACATATACAATTAAATCAGGAATTGCCGCTGGTTTTTTTGCAACACTTAGTTATTCTATAGTAGTTTGGAGTATGCAATATATAGAAATTGCGTATGTCTCAAGTATTAGAGAGGTTAGTATAGTCTTTGCAACAATTATTGGTCTTATATATTTATATGAAAAAAATGCATTTAAAAGAATAATACCCTCGGCTATAATCGTTACAGGAATAACTTTAGTTTACTTTCAAATACTATAATTTATTAATCTAGTATGAGTAAAATTGGATTTTCTGCCTCACTACCTTCTGGCAATTTGGATATGCTTGAAGATCAATTGAAAAAATTTAAAGAACTAAAAGTTGACTCCGTAGAACTGCCAATTTATGAAATTGATATTATTGTTGGTAAAAAAGTCTTATCAAGCGAAATAAAAAAATTACATTCAATAACAAAGAAGTATGATTTTGATTACACCGTTCATGGGGAGTTAACAGTAAATCTTATGGATGAAAAATATTTTAATGATCATAAAGATGTTCTTAAAGCTGATATTGAAGTATCTGGTGAAATTGGGGCCACACATTTAATTACCCACTTTGGATATACTTCAAAAAATAATTTTGAAAAAAAATCGAAATATGAAGATCTTTTAAAAAAACAAAATGATTGTTATGAGGAGCTATCAACATTTGCTGAAAGAAATAACGTAACTTTGGCAATCGAGTGTTTATATCCTTTTGATGATAATTCTTATGCGCCATTGCCAGGTGAAATTGCAAATCATTTAAATAGAATAAATCATCCTAATATAAAAGCTTGTCTAGATATTTCCCATGCCTACATAAATTGTACATACAGAAATGCTCATTTTATAAATGAGATCAAAGAAATGGCTCCGTTAAGTGAACATATTCATATGCATGATTCTTTTGGAATTCTTGAAGAATTACAAACTTATAATGAATCAGAAGCCGTCAGCTATGGTTTTGGAGATATACATTTGCCACTTGGTTGGGGTTCCATACCTTTTGATAAAATCTTTGATGAAATAAGACTCCCAAAAAACGCAAATCTTAATTTTGAGCTTTACCCCAAGCACCATGCTTATTTTGAAGAAAGTATCAAAATAGCAAGAAAATTAAGTCAAAAAATATAGACTTCTAAGACTATATTTTTTATAGAAAGCATAATGTCTGAAGAAATAATAAAAGTTGATCCACATGAAGAAACTATTTGTTGCGATGGGGGTGAAGATAGTTTAGGACACCCGGCAGTTTACTATACTTTCAATAATGAAGATAAAATTGTATGCAATTATTGTGGTAAAACATTTATTAAAAACAAAGAGTAAAAATGTATAAAGAATCTTGGGGCCTTAAAAGAATCTGTCCAATGTGCAGCAAACAATATTATGACCTAGGTCGTGAAGAATTAGTATGCCCTGAATGTGGAAAAGAAATAGAAGTTACAACTATGTCACGTCCAAGAAGGGGAAGAAAACCAGGAAGCACGAATGCTGCTCCTCTTGTAAACCCTGTTCCGCCTAAACCAAAAGAAAAAGAGGATGAGTTAGATATTGAAAATATTGATTTAGATAATTCAGAAGATAATTTAGAAGATGATACAGTTCTTTTAGAAGATGAAACAGAAATTGATCCAGCTGTTGATGCAGGTATAAAGCCTGCAGAAGATAACGAAGAATATTAAAAGAATTTCAATAACTACTTATGCTATCAGTTTTACGCAACACTTGGGCTCTATTATTTGGTTTTGCAATTATTTGCTTAGGTCATGGTCTACAAGGAACTCTAATAGGGGTTAGATCTGTTATTGAAGGATTTAGTTTTGTTTCCGCTGGCTTCATAATTGCTGGATATTATGTAGGTTATTTATCTGGTGCAATTGCAATACCTATTTTACTTAAACGAACTGGTCATATAAGAGTTTTTGCTGCTCTTGCATCACTTGCATCAATTGCAATTTTATTACATTCAGTTTTTCTTGATCCGTTTTCATGGTTCATGATTAGAATTATAACGGGAGTAAGTTTATCAGGCATATATGTTATTATGGAAAGCTGGTTAAATGATAAATCAACCAACCAAACTAGAGGTAAATTATTATCTATTTATATGATAATTACTTTTACTTTTGTTGGACTTGGTCAATTATTATTAAACTTAAGTGATCCTTCAAAAGTTGATCTTTTTATTTTAGTTTCTATTTTATTATCTTTTGCATTGTTGCCAATTTTACTTTCTACAGTTGAACAGCCTGGTATTGTAAACCCCAAATATTTTTCATTGCGTGAATTTTATATTTTATCTCCTTTTGGTTTTTTGAGCGCTTTAATCACAGGTCTAGCTCATAGTGCAGTATTTGGATATGGTGCAATTTATGCATCTGCAAAAGGCTTAAGCTTTCTTGAAGTTTCGATATTTATGGTAATAATTTCAACCTTTGGAGCATTATCACAATGGCCAATAGGTTATTTTTCGGATAAATTTGATAGAAGAATAATTCTTATTGCAACGACTTTTATAGCTGCCGGATTAAGCATATTTATAGTAATTTCTTCATATGTATCAATAATTTTATTTTTCATTATTGCTGCATTCTACTCAAGTATGTGCTTACCTATGTACTCTCTTGCAGTAGCGCATATTAATGATTTTTTGAAATCTGATGAAATTGTTTCAGCTAGCTCAACCTTTAACATTTTAATAGGCATTGGCTCTATATTAGGCCCACTGATTGTAGCTAACTTTATGACTCTTATTGGGCCCAATGGTTTTTTTGTATATTTATTTATTATCCATTCCATTCTTGGTTTGTTTGGATTGTACAGAATGGCTAAGAGAGCAAAACCAAGTGATATAGAATCTCAATACACACCTCTACCTCGTAACATAACTGCTGCAGGGATGGAGCTTAATCCTGTTACCGAACCAGATAAGGAAAAATAATTCTTTTAAATATTCTGTATAATAAAAGACAGCAAACTATCATTATATAAATAAATGGTTCAGTTTTATTTGCACGAACCAACATATAAAAATGTAAGCTTGATAAAATTGCTGCTGGATAAATTAAAAAATGTATTCTTTTCCAAATTTTATATCCTAGTTTTTTAATACTAAATTTGTTTGATGTTATAGCCAGTGGCATTAAACAAATAAAACTAATAAAACCAAAAGTAATAAAAGGTCTTTTAGCTATATCTTTTAAAATAAATTTAATGTCAAAAAAATGATCGAGGATAATATATGTCAAAAAATGAAGACAAACATAATAAAATGCTATTAAACCTATCATCCTTCTTAAGATGACAATAGATTTAAAAGATTTAATATCTGCTAACATTGAAATTATTAATGTTAAAATAATTACCCTGAGAGCCATTAAGCCCATTTTATCCATTAAATTTTCAATTGGATTAACACCTAATTTGCCATTAAAAAATTGAAATATCCAAAATAAACTTGGGGCTATAAGTGCTAATAAAATAATAGGTTTAAAACCTTGATAATGTTTAGTTAAAAATATCACCTAGAAAAATTTTTTTAAATCCAGGTCTTTATACATATATGAAACTTCTTTTTCATATCCATTATACATTAATGTTTTTCTTCTCTTAAATTCTCCAATTCTTCTTTCAGTACTTTGACTCCATCTTGGATGATCTACATTAGGATTAACATTTGAATAAAATCCATATTCATGAGGAGCCAAAGATTGCCATGTTGAGACTGGTCTAGATTCTGTAAAACTAATTTTTGTTATAGATTTGATTGATTTAAAACCATATTTCCAAGGTACAACTAGTCTAATTGGGGCTCCATTTTGGTTTGGTAATTTATGGCCATATAAACCTGTAGATAATAATGTTAAAGGATTCATAGCTTCATCCATTCTAAGACCCTCAACATAAGGCCACGGCAAAAGTCCAGTGGATTGTGCTGGCATTTCAGTTGGACGAAATATAGTTTCAAATTTAATAAATTTTGCAGAGCTTAGGGGTTCTGCAATATTTATCAGAGCTGAAAGTGGAAATCCTTGCCACGGTATTACCATGGACCAGGCTTCAACACATCTTAGTCTATACACTCTGTCTTCTATTGTTATTTTTTTAAGTAAATCATCAAAATCAAAAGTTTTTGGTTTATTAACTAAACCATCAACACTTATTGTCCACGGTTCTGGCTTAAAGTCTTTTGAATATTTTGCTGGATCACCTTTGCCGGACCAAAACTCATAAAAGTTATTGTAAGTAGTTATTTCACTAAACTTATTAAGTTCATCGCCTTCATCTAAATATGCATTATATATTTCAGAATTATCAGAATGATTAGCATTTAGGCCTTTAGGTAAAGACGCCCCAATACTCGCTAACACTGTGGATTTAATAAATTTACGCCGATTTAAGTAGAGTTCATAAGGCGTTATTTCTGAGTTAGGAATTTTCATATTAATTATATATATTACTAAACATAAATTTAAAGATTAAGAAAGAAGCGCTTCAAAATATTGAATAAACTTGATAGGATTAACATATGCATTTTAAGTTAATTATTTCTTTTTTTTTCTTTTCATTAAGCTTATTTAATTCAAGTGTTTCTGCACAAAATATGCATGGCATTGCGATGCATGGACAACCAAAATATGAACAGAATTTTATACATTTAGATTATGTAAATCCTGATGCGCCAAAAGGTGGTACAATAAAATTTGGCTCATATGGCTCTTTTGATAATTTAAATAGAGTTGCTTTCAAAGGCAGTAAAGCTGCGGGACTAGGATATATAAATGATACATTAATGAGAAGAGTATGGGATGAGGCTTTTACTTTGTATGGTCTAATTGCTGAATATGTAGATATGCCTGAAGATAGATCATCAATAACTTTTTATTTAAACTCAAATGCAAAATTTCATGATGGTTCACCAATTACACGTGAGGATGTGTTATTTAGTTTAGAAACTTTCCAAACCAAAGGAACGCCTAACCAAAAAAAAACTTATGGAAAAGTGGCTTCAACTGAAATGATAGGCAATAATGGTATCAAAATGAATTTTATAAATAATGAGGATAAGGAGCTTCCATTAATAATAGCTGGTTTCTTACCTATTATACCTAAAAAGTTTTATGAAAATTTAGATGTAACAAAAACTTTTTTAAACATACCACTTGGAAGCGGTCCGTATACTATTGAAAGTCTAGATCCGGGTAGGCAAATTAAATATAAGCGAGTTGAAAATTATTGGGCAAAAAACTTACCTGTAAATAAAGGCCATTATAATTTTGATTATATCATTTATGATTATTATAAAGATTCAAGCGTTTTGATGGAAGGTTTCAAGGTTGGTGAGTATGATTATCGTCGTGAGTATAATGTTAAGAGATGGTTTACAGAATATAATTTTGAAGCAATAGATAAAGGAAAAGTCATTCTAAAAGAAATGAATAATGATAGACCAGTAGGAATGAATGCATTGGTAATGAACTCAAGAAAAGAAATTTTTAATAATCGCCGTGTAAGACTTGCACTTAGTTATGCTTATGATCATGAGTGGATTAATAGAGTTTTACATGAAAATGCTTATGTGAGAACTGATAGTTATTTTGACAATTCTCCATTAGCCTCTTCTGGGCTACCTTCAAAAGAAGAATTAAAACTTTTAAATCCATGGAAAGATCAAATACCAACTGAAGTGTTTTCAAAATCTTTTAAACCACCAGTAACTAATGGAAGTGGCAATCCAAGAAAAAATTTACGTTATGCGAAAAAAATATTAGAGGAAGAAGGTTGGTTTGTTGAAAATGGTAAGTTAATGAAAAATGGCAAAGAATTCAAATTTGAATTTTTAATTATTAGTCCTTCTGATGAAAAAATTGCTCTTGCATTTCAAAAAAATCTTGAAATTCTTGGAATAAAAATGGATGTCAGAACTGTTGATTCCTCTCAATATCAAGCAAGACTATTAAATTATGATTTTGATATGATAAAACGATATTGGGGCGTGAGTCTCAGTCCTGGCAATGAACAGCAATTTTATTGGGGTTCAGATGTAGGTAAAAAAGATGGGAGCAGAAACTATGCCGGCGTAAATAGTCCTGCTGTAGATGCACTCATTGATGAATTAATTAGCGCTAAAACAAGAGAAGAGCTTACTACCGCAATTCATGCTTTAGATAGAGTCTTATTATGGGGTCATTATGTAATACCATTGTACCACAGTAATACAGACAGAATAGCTTACTGGAATTTTTTAGAATATCCTAATGAAATTCCACTTTATGGTATAGTAATAGACTCTTGGTGGATAAATCAAAGTAAACAATCAAAAATAAGAAATTAATTAGTTTAGTCAATTTTATGAGTACGACACGAGCCAATTTATTAATGTTAATACCGCCTTTAATATGGGGTGTCGCTTTTGTTTATCAAAAAACAGGAATGGGATCTATTGGTCCATTTACATTTAGTTTTGCACGATTTTTTTTTGCATTAATAACTGTTTTACCTTTAGCAATACTATTTGAGCGAAGTAATTTTAAAATAATTTTTTCATCAAAAAGATATACGTATTTATGTTTAATAACAGGTTTTTTTTTATTTTGTGGAATGGGTTTGCAACAATATGCTCTACAAATATCCTTAGTATCTAATGTTGCTTTCTTAAGCACACTATACGTTCCAATAGTAGCTTTAATCTCTAAATTTATTTTTAAAAAACAACTTCACTGGGTAATATGGGTTGCAATTCTATTATGTCTGTATGGTTCTTATCTTCTTTCATCAAACCAATCTGTAGAAATTCAAAAATCAGATTCATTATTGTTTATTGCTGCACTAAGTTTTGCCTTGCATATTATCTTTATTGATATTTTTATGAAAGAACTAAATAGTCCTTTTATATTTGGTTCTGTGCAATATTTTATTGTTTTTTTATTATCATTAATAATTGCTTTTATATTTGAACAACCAAGCTTAAAAAATATACAAATTGAATGGTTTGAGATTCTTTTCACAGGCATTATATCAGCCGGGATAGGTTATACACTTCAAATAATTGCTCAACAAAAAGCTAATCCTGCGCCTGCGGCAATAATACTTTCTATGGAATCGGTATTTGCAGCTATTGCTGGATGGTACATGATAAATGAAATTTTGGATCAAAATAAAATATATGGATGTGTTGCAATTTTTTCTGGAGTAGTTATAGTTCAGCTTATTCCAACAATGATTAAATCAAAATGACTGAAAGACTTGATGTAGTAGGCATAGGTAACGCAATGGTGGATGCGATTATACCTTCCAATAAAACTGAAATAGAAAAACACCAAATTAACAGGGATTCAATGAACTTAATTGATGAAGATCTGAAAAATAATCTTCATGAAAGTTATTCTATAAAAGAAATGGCTGGTGGTGGCTCTTTAGGCAATTCAATGTTTGGAATTACATCCTTTAATGGCAACGGAAGCTTCATTGGAAAAATAAAAAATGATGAAATTGGAATTTTTCTTCAAAAGGATATGGTTAGAGAAGGTCTAAAATTTCCACTTGGTTTTACCTCGCCTGATATTTCTACTGGTTGTTGTACAATATTTGTAGAAGAAGATGGGACCAGAACTATGTGCACTTTTTTAGGAGCAGGAACTCTAATTGGGCCAGAAGACATAAAAGAAGAAGATATTAAAAATCATAAGATTGCTTACCTAGAGGGCTATTTATGGGATAATGAAAAAGCCAAGATGGCAATGAAAAAAATGGTGGATATTTGTAAATCAGATAACCAAAAAATTGCTTTTACACTGTCTGATCTTTTTTGTGTTGATCGTCATCGTGAATCTTTTAATGAATTAATAAAAAATGATGTTGATATTCTATTTGCAAATGAAGACGAAATAAAGGCTATGGCAGAAACAACAAGTTTTGAAGAAGGTATCGAATACACTAAATCATTAAATATTACTGCTGCAATCACAAAAGGAAGTAGCGGATCGGTTATAGTTTCTGGCAATGATGTAACTGAAATTAATGCTAAAAAAGTTGATAAAGTTGTTGATACTACTGGCGCAGGAGACTTGTTTGCAGCAGGTTTTTTATTTGGCTTTTCAAGAAATAAAAATATGCAAGAATGCGGAAACTATGCATCTGTTGCTGCGGCAGAAATTATTTCACATTATGGTGCCAGACCTTTAGTAAAATTATCTAGCTTAATTTAGATAATAATTTATTCTTATTTTCCTCATCACAAAATGAATACTTTATTGCATTATGGGTAAGTGAGATAAGTTGTTTTTCATTTAGACCAAGATCTTCCATTACTTTATATTCCCCTTGAATAGTTGCATTAAAAAATGGTGGGTCATCAGAATTTACCGTTACTTTAACGCCTTGATCAAACAAAGTTTTAACAGGATGGCTTTTATAGTCTTCGTAAATCTTGGTTGCAATATTGCTTGTTGGGCATGTTTCTAAGATAATATCTTTATCAATAATTTCTTTAACTAAATCAGGCTCTTCAATTGATCGAACTCCATGCCCTAGTCTAGTTGGATGAAGTAAATTAATAGCATTTCTAATATTTTCAGGCCCATCCCATTCTCCTGCATGAACAGTTATAGGAAAATTTTCTTTTTTTAACATATCAAAAGTTTCAATAAACAAGTTTGGTGGGAAATGAAGTTCATCACCTGCCAAACCAAATCCCACTAAAAAGGAACGTGGATTGTCTAAGACTTCTTTTGCTGTATTTTGTACTGAATCAGATCCTAAATGTCTTATGCCATTCATAATATATCTAGAAACAATTCCAAAATCAGTTTCAGCTTTTTTTGAGGCCTCTTCAACTGCATCTAAAAAAGAATGGTAAGACATGCCTTTCAATTTTGCATGTGTAGATGAAACCATTGCTTCCACATATAACACACCGTTTGATGCGCAATCTTTCAAGTAATTATATGTAAGCTCGAAATAGTCTTCGGGCGTATGTATAACCGAAGTTACTACATCATATTTTTTAATAAAATCATAAAAATCTGACCATTCATATGCATACCTATTCCCAAATATATCACTAGGTAAGTCTACTTTGTTTTTATTGGCAAATTTACGAGATAAATCAGGGGTAATTGTTGCCTCAAGATGAACATGAATTTCAGCTTTTGGAATTTGATTTGTTGTGTTCATTTGAATTTTTTTATATTTAGGTATTAAATGTCAAAATTAATAAATTTATCAAGAAGAAAATTTATTTATACTGCTAGTTGTGCATGCGGTAGTAGCTTATTGTTTCCTTCCTGTACCGAAGTGGCAATGTCAGAAAGAAAACAATTTAATATCATGTCAGATGATTTTCTTTATTCAAAAACTTTCCCTGCTTATAATAATTTTAAGTCTCAATCGAAACTTATTACAGGAACATCAGAATATGATGAAATTGTAGAAACAGGTTTTAATATACGTGATGCAATTAATGCTTATTACGATGGAAGAGGTGAGGAAAATCCTACTTCTAATTTTCAGTGGGAATTTGTATTAGTAGATGATGATCAAACAAAAAATGCTTGGTGTATGCCTGGAGGTAAGATTGCATTTTACTCAGGTATTTTACCAATAGCAAAAAATAAGGATGGAATAGGATCTATTATGGGTCATGAAATAGCACATGCTGTTGCAAGACATTCAGCAGAAAGAGCTAGCACAGCAATGCTAGCTGATTTGGGAACAATGGCTTTGGAACAATTAGTTTTGGGCCAAAGACTACCTAAAGCGGCAGGTTATGTTAGACAATTTGGATTAAATTTACCATTTAATCGAAGACAAGAATCTGAAGCAGACTATCTTGGTTTAATTTTTATGAGCTTAGCAGGTTATGATGTTAACGAATCTTATAAAATTTGGGAACGAATGAAAGAAGATAGTGGTTCCGGTCCTGCTGAATTTTTTAGCACACACCCTTCTCCAGACAATCGTATTAAAAAATTGAAAGAATGGATACCGCTTGTTAATGCTCAGTACCCTGCTATAAAAGTCTAATGTTTGCAATTGAAATAGAAAATCTAAACCATTCTATAAACAATAAAGAAATTTTAAAAAATATTAGTTTTAAACTTAACAAAGAGAATGTTGCTTGTGTACTTGGGCCATCTGGAAGTGGAAAAACTACTCTTTTAAAATTAATTGCTGGCCTGGAAAGAGTCCAATCAGGATTTATTAAAATAAATGATAAAGAAGTTAGTTCTAAAAATTATCATTTACCTACTGAAAAAAGAAGTATTGGATTTTTGTTTCAGGATTATGCTTTGTTCCCTCACTTAACTGTTAAACAAAATCTTGAATACCCTATGAATTTTAAGAACTCCATTCACACAATTGAAGACATAATCAATCTAATTAAACTCCCTAATTCATTAAATAAATACCCACATGAACTAAGTGGCGGTGAACAGCAAAGGGTGGCACTTGCAAGATCTATAATCTCAAATCCAGACTTATTATTATTAGATGAGCCCTTCTCTAGTTTAGACTTAAATTTAAGAGAAGAAGTCAGAGATGACACTTTACACCTTTTAGAAAAATCAAATGTTTCAACAATTATTGTTACACACGACCCTTTTGAGGCAATGTTCATATCTAATCAAATTAATATTATGGATACTACCGGTCATATTATTCAGTCTGGAACACCAGCAGAACTCTATAATAATCCTAAAAATTCATACGTTACAGAATTTTTTGGTGAAACAAACAGATTTTCCGGAGTAGTTAATAATTCGTTTATTGATACTCCAGTTGGTAGAATTCAAGCTCCTAATAATCTTGAAAACAAAAATGTTGAGGTGCACATTAGACCAAAGGGCATAAAACTTAATAAGCAGCCAACGCCTGTAAATGGAATAAAAGGAACTGTTATGGCATCAAAATTAATTGGTTCATTTAGTTTTGTGCATTTATCTGTGCTGGATAAAAATAATGAAATTGTTCACATACATAGCCATATGCCGCCTGACTTTAATCCAAAAAAATCTTCCGCTGTAGAAATTGAAATAGATCAAAAAGAAGCTTTTATATTTCAAAATTAGTTGCTTTGTTTTTTTTGAGAAACTCGTTGAATAGTTGAGTTTAAAAAAATTACTGGTCCTAAACTTGCTACAATAATAATTAAAGCTGCAAATGAAGACTCTTGTAATAATTCATCAGATGCATATTGATATACATAAGTAGCTAGAGTTTCAAAATTAAAAGGTCTTAATAAAAGAGTAATAGGAAGCTCTTTTAATATATCAACAAATACTAAGATACCACCTATTAAAAAATTTGTAAAAATTAACGGCATTATAATTTTTCTAACACTTTTAAAAAAACCAGTACCCATTGTAGCTGATGCATCCATCGCATTGGGATGAATTTTTAAGACTCCAGATCTTATTGCAGCATTTCCAACTGCTAAAAATCTTGTTGTATAAGCAAAAATTAGAACTACAAAACCTCCAGCAACATAACTCAAATGAAAGTGTATGATTTTGTTTAACCACCCAACAAATATAACTATTCCAACTGCTAGTATTGTTCCTGGAAGAGCATAACCACAAGAGGCTAAAAAAATTAACGCTTTTTGAAAATTGTTAGATTTGTAATTTGAAATAACAATCATCAAAAAAGAAATTAGCATAACAAATAATGCCCCAAAAAAGGCTAATGAAATACTGGTAAAAGTTGTTCGAAATATCTCTTGAAAGTTAATTACTGAAAAGCCACTAAAAACAAAATTAAGCAAAATTAAAACTGGGATAATAAAACCTAATAAAATAGGAGTAATGCATATTAGAAAACAAATAAAATTTTTTGAATTGCTCAATATTTCAGACTCTAACATGTTTTGTCCACTACTTATCTCATGGAATCTTTGTCGGCGCCTAGCTAAGTATTCAATTGTTAGAAGCGCAACAACAAAAATAAATAAAACTGATGAAATTTGTGCTGCACCAGAAAGGCTATTCATACCTAACCAAACATTAAAAACTCCTAATGTTAGAGTCTCTAATGCAAAATATTCAACTGTTCCAAAATCAGAAATGGTTTCCATTAAAACTAAAGCAAGACCAGCAAATATTCCAGGTCTAGCTAACGGCAAGGCAACAGAAAAAAAACTATTTCGTCCATAAATTAAACTAGTTTGATAAAATGAAATTGGCACTGTTAGAAAAGAGGCTCTAGTCATCATATATATATAGGGATACAGAACACATGACATAACAACAATTGCACCGCTCATTGATCTAATTTCTGGGAACCAATAATCTGCAGAATCATTCCAATTAAAAATTTCTCTTAGCAACCCTTGAACAGGTCCTGCGTACTCAAGAAAGTCTGTGTAAGTATAAGCTATTATATAAGCAGGAACTGCCGCTGGAAGAAGTAAAGCCCATTCAAATATCTTTTTTCCAAAAAAATTATATCTTGTTACAACCCATGCACTAGAAATACCAAAAAATAAACTTAATAGTCCAACACCCAACATTAGTACAATTGTGTTGTAAACATATCTTGGCAAAACAGTTGAGAAAAGATGGGGCCACAGAGATGTGTCACCAAGAAATGCAGAAAGAAAAATTGCAATTATCGGTGCAATTATAAGAGTAGCTAAAAAAGTAGCTAATGTTGATGAGCTATTCCAATT
>MDTG01020033.1_pt1 | contig 13345 bp, 2 predicted proteins | sample 811421 | NCBI WGS metagenome assembly MDTG01 (sample SAMN05326645, study PRJNA326480) | marine metagenome | isolation source: seawater | place: Pacific Ocean: South East | collected 2011 | reverse complement strand
TTCCACCACATTCAAAAATCGCATCATAGGTTAATACTCCTTCGCAATCGCAAAACCCGACAGGAACACCCGAACCATTGCACACATTACACTCATCAATGATTCCAGTACCAATTGTACAAGGGTCATTGTTGTCGTCATCACATATACCGTCCTGGTCAATGTCATTTTGGCAGGAGCCGTTGCACACTCCAATGGCATCGACAATTCCAGGGGCTATCGTGCAAGGATCGTTTCCGTTATCATCACAAATGCCATCATCATCTACATCTGTGTTACAATTACCGCCACAATTACCCATCACATCCTCTATATCCCCCTCACAATTACACGCACCATCCGGAATGCCACTCCCCCCGCAAACTCCACATTCATCTACGGTGTTATTTGCATTACCTGGACAAGGATCTATATCGTCACATATGTCATCATGATCAGCATCACTAAAACATGTCCCTCCACAGACGCCAAGGCTATCTGGCATGATGCAAGAAACAAGTCCCAATAATGTAGCGGAGGCATCGTAATTGCATGCAGTTTCAATCGTACAGCCAATCACTTCTAATTCATCACAAATACCATTACCCGTCGAACTTGTAATCGAGTCTACTACGTAGGAAGCAAGCGGTGAACTAGAAGCTGCAAAATCATTCCAATATGCATCATTAGGTAAGGTGTCATTTTCACACGTACCATCACAATTCAATCCCAACTGTTTCCAAACATCGCATTCGCACCGGCCATCTGTTAATCCTAGGGTGGTGTCACTCGGATCGATGTATTGGGCCGCTCCACCGCAAACGTCGCACACATCGCTGTATTGACACCATTCCGAAATAAGACCCCAAGTAGCACTCGTATTAAAGTTACACGCAATGCTATCAATACACCCTTCGACATCATGCTCGTCACAAATAAGGTTTCCTATTGAATCATTTACACTCTCGGTTTCTAAATAGTAAGAGCTATTTGGAATTGTGTCATTGATGGAACCACAATATCCACATGTATTCTTAAAAATGCATGGACTTGAAGGGACGTCCAAGTAGTTACATGCCGTCTCGTCAGTGCATTGATCTAAGGGATACCCAGGATCATTACCATAAAGATTAGTTCCAGTCGTGCAGCCAAGCTCAGATTCAGTGCCAGCCATGTCGCAAATGCCATCCCTATCCTCATCTTTTAAACACCACCCCCCACAGTCGCCTACAGCATCTTGGTCGTTGCACGTGTTTCCTATGCACGGATCATCGATTTCACCGTCATTATTTGTGTCGTTATCGTCACATAATCCATCATTGTCCTCATCAAGGGTGCAGCGTTGCGCACTACTTTGGGGGAGGCAGTTACCTAAAACATCATATGTCGAATAATTAGACTCGTCACAGTTGCAGCGGCCCCCTTCGATTTTGACCTTACCCCCCTCGCATTCCTCGCAGCGGTAAACATTTGGGAACACACAGGTTCCGGCATCGATTATTGCGAGGCTGTCGTAATTGCATGCTAACGGATGGATACACCCCTGAAGGGCTTCGTCGCAATCGCAAGTCCCTGGGCACAACGAGGCTAAAAAATTAGTTGTAATCGCCTTGTTTAAAGGACAGATGTCACCAGCCGCAGAGACGTATAGGCTATCTGATGAAACCTCTTCCGGACAACACTCCAAATTAGTTGCTGTGTTATCCTCACCGAGTCCATCGCCATCCAGGTCCAAGTAATACGTTTGCGTAGTAGGACAATTCTCGCATTGGCCATAACCCAACACAAAGGCAGTCGAGAGAATGAAGGTGACTATTAGTTTTTTCATGATCATTTTCCTTATTGTGTCGAAATGGAAGAACCTAATGGCTGAAGCGGTCCAGCTTCAAAACCCCAGTTTCGCCATTCTCGCAATATTTTGCGGTTATGTGCATTGACTTTCGATTGAAGGCCATCGAGGAAAGTTTTCTTAAGCTCAGGATGCGTATCCATGTCATTCATGAACTTTGCAATATGTTCATCTTCACCTCCTGATCCCAATTGACTCATGGCTTCTTCGAAAGCAATTTCCATTCCTTCAGGGCTCAACTCGAAAAACACTCCTGACGTTCCATCTGGAACATCGTAACGAATGGGCTTACCGGATTCCTTTGGTGATTCAACCTGTGAACTGCTAATGGGAATACCCAAGATTCCTGCGTTCTGGAGGTCTTTCAAAGCGGGTTTTTCACCATTCGCCAATGCATTTGTAATTTCCTTCATCCCTTTGGACACGCGTTCGATTTTTTCAATATCAGCTTCAATCCTCATCAATTGTCGTGCGATACCTCTGTCTACTCCTACTGATATATTTACCAAATTTGTTGACTCATTTGTTCCGTCTTCCCAAGCACGACCAACAATTTGCGGCAGCATTTGGGCATCTAAATCCGTTTCAGAAACTGCGACACCAAAGCCATCATCGTTTCCACTCGCCAAAATGTAATCTCCCGACATGACAGGCCCAATAACACGTGCGTGAACTTGTCCCATGAAGGCACACTTTTCATGTTTCGATTCATCTTCAGGCGTGTTTCCAAGCACAATTGGTAGAGTCGAAATGACAAATAAGTGGTCTGCACCAGCGGTCTTTCGGGATATTTTTCCTCGTTTGACGCCGACGATTTCACCAGGCCTAAAATCAGATGCAGGATTTCTTTTAGGCAGCCATTCAGCATAATCGCCTGCACCTGAAGCATAAGTGATGCCCCTCTTACGTCCACCCGTATTTACCATATCCGCTTCCCTTGCATCGTCGTATGCTACGTTGGATTTAATGGCTGCATCCAAACCAAATCCTGCATCGGCAACCGCCAACTCAGCTTGATAAAAACCAACACCAGCTGACACAACATTTGCAGCGGCAGCTATAATCATCGACGGTATCGGTGTGGTATAACAAAAGCCTGAACCGGCACAAAACACCCCGGAAGCTTCTTCGGTGGCATCCGTAATCGCATCACTCACCTCCTTGCCAGCAAGATAAAGACCTACTAGAGCACTTGCTTGTCCAATGCTTGCCATAGTTATTCCCGTGTTTAATTCCGTCTTCGCATTTTCATGTGACTTATTATTGTTTAGCTCACCTATTTCTTCCGCTTCAATTCTACCAATTACTATACCTTGGGAGTTTTTGAATTCTATGAAGTTGGTCGCATTTTTAGGATTACTTCTGCCAGATTTTAATTTAATTCCGTCTCCTCCAGCCGTATTTATGAACTCAGCTGCAAAGGCACCCTTACCATTAACGTCAATATCAAGAATCGGATTAGATTGGCGCCCCGTGCTGGCGATTTCGATACCACCACTTACTGTAGGAGCTCCCCCCGTAACAAACAAACTATCTGTTATCAAACCTCCTCCTAAGTTAACCTCGCCAGTGCTTTGTAAACTATGATCTAGCCTTAATCGACCAGCGAAAACTGTGGGCCCCGAGAATATAGTCTGACCGTGGATGTCCACGGCAGAATTGAAGGTAGCTTGGCTTCGAACGTTGAGTTGATTTGCCACATATGTGCGCTTCGCAACTGTCGCGGTATCCGTTATTATTCTTGGAGCATCGATAGCGCCATTCCAAGTGCGTACGTCTCCGCTTGTGTGCGATACTTCAAAAATCAGTGAATCATTGGAAGCACTTAGGGTGGTGTCCCCAGGCCTCAATTCGCGAATACGGATGTTCCGATAGAGATCAACTGCTCCATGCATTGAGGCCTTATTTCCTACCGAAAGTTCACCTCTGAGATAAGCATTCCCATGAACGAATAAGTCGCCTGCTCGAATGTTACTCGACTCAAGACCGCCTTTCGCAAAGGTTGATCCCTTAATTCGAATATCCCCTTGAACGTGAACGGAATCCTGAACGGTAAAATCACCGGCAATGTCCAGATCAGTTCCGATAAATGTGTTACCTGTCGCACTGTTAATAGACATAATTGTATCTGCTGTATTAACATTTCCTACGAATAGGTTCCCAAGTAAGTGCATGTCGTTTTCTGCAATGATCTGACTATCCGCCACTGCATTGGTGAGCGTTAGTACATTATCTACTTTGAGGTGGCCTAATTCGGTATCGCCATCCACGTCGAGTATTTTATCTGTGTCCAACCTTAGGGCATTTACATCCCCACTAGCAGCATTGATGTGGATTGTTACGGATGCACTATCAGAAAGTCCATCATAAGCAATTAAGTCATTGGCTACGTCTACTCCATTCGTGAAAGTCGACTGACCAACTACGCTAAGATTTTCTGCAATGTCAAGATTACCGTCGACCTCGGCATCACCGAGCAGCTCCATGCTAGTAGTAATTACAGTTCCCTCTGAGAAAGTCGCCCCTTGAATAGTTGCACTTCCCCCAGCCGATGCCATACTCGAGATAGACATGTCGCCATCAACAATCAACATCTTCTCAAAGCGGGCACGTTCACCCACATAGAGCGAATCCCGACTAATTATAGATTGTTCGATAGTGAGATTACGGGTGTGCCCAGACAACGAACCATCATCTAGGTTCTCCGACATCCGGTTGTGAATAACACTCATGGTGTCAAGAACTTCCATGAGGCGGATGTGATCCAAATATTGATTAAGTGTGACCTTGCCATTGATTATAGATTCAGAAGGCCTGAGAACCTGGGGGATTTCCAACATAACGTCATAGTCACATTCGCCGTCTTGGTCTAAATCAATGCATGAACCATCGCAATTAAACCCAAAATCAGGTCCTGATCCACCGCAGACAAGGCATTCATCCAAGACATTACCCTGACAATCGCAATCACCTGCTGGCTTTGGTGTGCAGCCGCAATCATAAGTTGGACCCGGGCCATCACAAACTCCACACTCATCCATTATGCCAATGCAAGGATCCAAACGGACTATGTTCGTATCTGCGTCGCACAGGCCATCGTTATCAGTATCACCTCCTGGGCATACCCCATCGAAATCGCAGATGAAATCGTGATCATCATCTTGAAAACAAGTTCCACCACAAACAAGAAGTGAGTCTAGTGTATTACCCTCACAATCACAATGCCCAAGACTGTTTGTACATCCCGGCGAACCCGCATCACAAGGCGTTCCATCGAGCATAACGAACCACTTACCTTGGGTTGAATCGGCTGCACAATCACCACAATCATCAATAAGACCTAAGCAAGGATCGTTTCCGCCATCATCACAAATGCCATCCCGGTCCACGTCAGCCAAACAATTTCCGCCACACACATCCACCGCATCCAAAGTATCTCCTGCACAGTTGCAACTCCCAATAGGAAGCTCTACAACTGCAGGATTATTTAAACAAACGCCGCATTCATTTCGATTATTATCTGGGTCATTCAAGCAAGGGTCCTCAACGATGCCATCGGCATTGGTGTCAAGATCGCATAGGTAATCACCATCTGCATCAAGCCAGCAATTACCGCCGCAAACACCTAAGGAGTCTCTTTGGCTACTGCAGATATCGGCATCGTCCGGAAATCCATCACCGTCGAGATCATCATCGCAAATACCATCATTGTCTTCGTCAGTCGTGCAATTTCCGCCACAAACCTTTAAGATATCATATTCCGAGCCATCACAATCGCATTGATTCAAACCCACATTTGAGTAGCAGTCCTCGGTTCCTGGCGCACATGGAGTTAAGCCATCGGCCAAAGTGAACCAGTTACCTGAGGCAGAGTCTGAAACACAAGTCCCACAGTCATCGTACAGTCCTACACAGTCGTCTGCATCGTCACAAATTTCATCATTATCAGCATCAGCCCAACACGTTCCGCCACAAATATTTAAACTATCTCGATAAATGCAAAGTAGAACTTCTGGCACATTGACTTCCGAATTGTAGTTACAAGCCGTGGCGTCGTCACAACCGATGATTTCATCTTGGTCGCAGATGTCATTGTTATTGCTATCCTCAGGACAGACACCGCCGCAAATATCCAAAGCATCCAACGTATCACCTGCGCAATTGCATGCGCCAACTGGAACGCCACTTCCACCGCAAACACCGCAACTATCAAGCACGGAGCACGATTCTGTTAAATTAACATTAGCTTCTTCGTCATAATTGCACGCAGTTTCATCCATGCATCCTTCGACGCGCAAGAAATCGCACAGCTCATATTGAGTGGTGTCGTTAGGTAAGTAATAAAACAGTGAGCCAGTATTGTAACAATCACCGTTGCAATCGTAGCGCGAGATATCAATATCATTGGCAATGCACATTCCACAGTTATTCAGTGTAACAGTGTCGCAATTACAGACTGCACCTTCTACCCCATTCAGCGTACACCCTGGGTCACCTGGATTGCAAGGTTCGGTTGGGTCGGCAACCTCATAAAAATATCTACCAACGGCACCTTCAACAATGCAATCACCGCATTGATCGCGGGTGTTGTTTGCATTACCTAAGCATGGATCATCAGGTCTGCCGTCACCATCGAGGTCATCATCGCAAACGCCGTCGTTGTCGGCGTCGGTCGTACAAGGACCACCGCAAGAACCCAACTCATCAATAAAAAGGGGTTGATTGGTTTCGTCGCAATCGCACGGAACTTTATTTAAAATCGGATCTGCCAAAATGGAATCACCATCAAAATCACAGGTTTGGCATACTAGCGGAAAAATACAAGTTCCAAGTTCGAGCACTGCAGCTGAATCGTAATTACAAGCGCCATGGACTGTGCAACCTTTAGGAAGGAATAAGGTGTCCAATTCCAAAGTCTGATACACACGGTTTCCATCGAATGGGAATGTATCATTCACCGCATTGGATTGAGGTACATACATTGGGGGCTGCTCACAACAATCTACATTGGTTGCAGGGTCGTCCACGCCATATCCATCTCCATCAATATCAAGACAGTATGTCTGCAAAAGTTCTGGCGCACATGCTTGAGTGCACTCTTGCGCTTGCACAGCACCCTCAAAGGCGCTTGCAAGTATGAAAAGGAAAAAGAAATTCTGTTTCATCTTAGTTGCGCTTAGGAGTTGATTTATTCTGGCTTTCTTTCCTCTTTTCCTTTTCTTCTTCACGTTGGACATCCTTTTCATCTATCGGATTTATTGCAGTTAATGAAGAAGTAACTGGCTTCAACACATTCAGGCTGTTGTAGCGATCAAGGTTTTCAATAAACTTATCGTTATATGCATTGATATCTTGTTTAAGCTCAGACAGCATTACCTTTTTCAACTCGGGATTTCTATCTATTTGCTTCAATACGTTGCTGCGGCCACTCGTAATTCGTCTAAATTCTTTTGTCGCAATATCAAATGCATACTCCATTGCTTCATCAGTGATTTCGTGCATGATGATGTCATCGGATGTCACATAGTCAAAGGATGCTTTATCTGTCAACTGGTTTTTATCGAGATATTGTATTTCTGACTCCGGTCGAATTAATGGGGGAATTAAACCTTTCATTTGTGCCTCATAGAGTGTCATCTTCTCTCCACGCATCTGAGACTTAATGATAGAATTAAGTTCATCCACCTCATCTTCCAGTGCGGTCAAGCGGTTGTCTAGATCCTGCGAAACTGAGGCAATACCATCACTGATACCTACAGCAGCAATCACCTGGCAAAGAGTATCCCCATAATTACTTTCCCAAGCCACCCCAACAAGTCGGGAAATATCTGCAGCACTTACATCATTTTTCGATCGAGCAATACCAATGCCATCAAGATTGCCACTTGGCAAGATAAAATCTCCCTTATTAACTGGGCCTTTTACCCACACTGGAACTTGGCCTAAAAATGCGGCTTTTTCGTACTCGTTGGAATTGAATTCGGGTTCATTACCAAGGACGATGGGCTGAGTTGAAATAACAAAAAGATTATCCGCATTAGATGTATTAAACGAAATTTTACCCTGATGAATACCAACAATTTGTCCAGGATACATCTCTTGCATCGGGTTCAGCTTGGGGAGATATTCGGCATAATCACCGGAACCGGAGGCAAAAGCAACCCCTACCATTTGACCTCCCGCAGCCACTTTTGTAACAGATCCATTCGAATTAGAATCAAAGATTCGTCGAATTTCTCTTGAGCGTCTCAACGCTTTTTTAGCATTATTCCAATCAGTTTTCGCCTCCTCCTTTATGAATTCAGTCAAAACCAAATTCGTTGCAGCAGCAATAATAAATGAAGGAACTGGAAGTGTTACGCACCAGCCAAAACCTGAACAGAATGACACGGAAGCCACGGCAGCAACTTGTTGCGTGATTGCCATAGCACGGTCAATTTCGGCGGCTATATAATTGGCATGGGCAAACACTTCAGTTGCTTCCGAACTGAAGGTTTCGGCATCAATTGCAGTTTTGTCAGCGACCCATCCGAGGTTATTGGTGTGTTCGCCAGGTGTCTCTCCCTCAATACGGCCAATGACAACGTCATTACTCGTAACAAAACGCACATATTCACTGTCATTATTAGGCACTGTTTTGTTAATTTGGACTTTAACGCCGTGCCCCGAAGAATTCGAATTGCGAATTGATACAACCCCTTCATTTGAATTAGAGTTCGATGTGACGCGTAAGGCGCCCTTTCGATCATCCGTGAGATCATAATTTGAAGACACGGGGTTGGAGAAAAGACCGCCTGATACACGAAGACCATTGACGTCCAGATATTTTGATGAGCTTACCTTCCCTATGTTCACGGGACCATCACCCTGAAAATCGCCGAGGAGAACCAACGAGTCCTGCAACGTCGTAGGCCCTGATAACTTAAGAACATCGCTTGATGTAAATAAAGATTGGCCGGTAATAATACCACCATTAACTGAGCTCAATCCATCAACCGTTAGCCCGTCGGAGTTAATAGTCAACTTGTAATCGACCGTCATACTATCGACATGTGCCTGTTGACCACGAATCTCGCCATCTGTACTAACCTGAACACCCGGAGAAATCGTGAATTTCGCCTTTTTACTTGCGGTCTGATTATCGAATAAGTAGAAGTTCGAACCTACTTGGAGGTCTCGCAAAAGGCGGGTTTGGCCATCTACAGACGTATTGGTGTAAACGTTAATATCATTATCAACGACCATATCCCCTGACATATTAACATTTGTCGTGTGCATGCCACCATCTGCGAAAGTGGTACCTGTCACTCGTAAGCTCTTCTTTAACAAAGAACTACCTCGGATTACAACGTTTCCGTCAACCACGAGATTTCCAGCGATTCGAGTCATGCCCGTTGGACCATGCACGGTAAACATGGAATCATTAACAATAAGGTTATTCTTCACATCCAAAGAAGAATTGGCCTCCAATGTCCCGCTAGTCCTTGCCACGCGGGTACCTGATTGCCTGTTGACGTTCAGTAGGTTTGACAGAAAACCTATTTGTCCTACAGCAATTTCGCTTTGCACATTCACATCGCCGTCCATTCGGACCTTCCCTGTATTGCCGTTTACTGCGAAATTTACACGCGAACCACTATTGTCAAATGTGCCGCCGAATAATCCATTATGAACATTTAGGTTCCCCACTACCTCACTGAGATTGCGGATCGAAGCCGTTTGTGCCACGTTCAGATTTTGGCCAACGTTGGTGGTACCACGAACTAAAAGCGCGCCACTGTTCTGGACGTTTGTGGACTCCAAACCGCCATTATTAAATGTGACGCCGGCGATTTTAAAATCAGCTCCAACTGTCACATCACCTTTCACCAACATTGGACCGTCTCCTGAAACCTGCTTTCTAAACACTGCGCTGCCCTCAACTCTAAGTGTACCATTGTTTTGGACGCTGTCTTGTATTGTAATGCGGTTTGATGTTCCGGTGAGGGAGCCGTCATCTAGGTTCACTGCCATCGCCTCATGTAAGTCGATTAGGGTCTGAAATGCAGTATCAACGAGATATTCAGAAACGGCCACAGATAGAATTCCATCAGACACTTGCGTCTCTAATGGATTCGCGACCTTCCAAACTAGCGGATCAAATAAGTCACATATGCCATCTTCATCTACATCGTCAAGACAATTGTTGTCACAATCTCTTCCAAGAGAAGGCCCAGGACCTCCGCAAACACCGCACTCATCGATTACATTTCCATTACAGTCGCATTCACCATTGATTACAGGCTCACAATCACAATCTGGTAAAGGTCCAGGGCCACCGCAGACGCCACAAGAGTCAAGGGTATCTCCAATGCAATTATCAAGGACATTATTGTAAATATCCAAATCGCATAGCATGTCGTTATCGGCATCTAATAAACAAGGCCCACCGCAAACTCCCAATGCATCCAACGTGTCCCCAAAACAATTACAGTTTTCAGCAGGTATGCCATCGCCATCACATATTCCACATTCATCTACTGTGCCTGCGCAATTATCTCCACCACCATCATCACAAATCCCATCCTCATCCACATCGTTTAAGCATGCACCTCCGCAAACAAAAACAGCATCTAATGTATCTCCTGCGCAGTTGCATGTAGGCGTCTCAAGAAGATCGGATCGGTTTAGGCAATCAGGTGATGTTCCTTCTAAGCACGGACTCCCATCCGATAGAGTGAAGTAGTTCGAACCGTCGCACTGATCGCAATCATCGATACGACCAGTACCCACGAGGCAAGTATCCTCGGTATCACAAATATCGTCATCGTCCACATCCACATCACAGTCCCCATTACAAACCCCTATTTCATCTGTAATACCTATGCAAATGTTGAAGTCATTTACTATAGTGTCACCATCCTGTATTAAGTAGTCGCAAATTTCATCGTTATCTGCGTCCTCCGGACATGTACCGCCGCATACCTGGATCGCATCCAGCTTTTCACCAAAACAGTTGCATTTCGGATTGGCCGGATCAGATCGGATGAAACAATCCAACGAAGAACCTTGGAGACATGGACTGCCATCAGTCAAAGTAAACCAACTTCCATTTGTTGAGTCGGATATGCAGATACCACAATCATCAAAAAATCCAATGCAGGAATCGTCCGCATTACCATCGAGATCCAAGTCGTCATCGCAAATTCCGTCATCATCAGCATCATTTTCGCATCCTCCTCCACACACATTAAGAATGTCCTTCATAATGCAAGAGAAAGGGCCTAGTAACGTTGCGCTTGGATCGTAATTACATGCTGTTTCAATAGTGCACCCAATCACTTCTAGTTCATCACATATTCCATTTCCAGTAGAATTGGTAATCGAATCAGCCACGTAAGAGGCAAGTGGGGAATCAGAGGTAGTAAAATCGTTCCAATATGCATCATTTGGCAAGTCATCATTGAGACAATTACCATCACAGTCCTTGGCATACTCAGGAAATGATTCGCAACTGCAACGACCATCGGCTAAACCTTCTGAAGGATTTGCGGGATTTATAAACACAGCATCACCTCCGCAAACTTGACATACATCTAAGGTATCGCACCATAAAGATGTAACCCCCCATGTTGCAAGCGAGTCAAAATTGCACGCAGTCTCAAGTCTACAACCCTCAATGTCCTCGTGATCGGGAATGCCATTTCCCATCGAATCAACATTAAGAATTTCCAAATAGTATGAACTATTGGGAATTGTATCAGTGATTATAGATTGATCTCCACATGGAAGATCCAGATCCTCTATAAGTACACATTGATAGCATGAGTTTAATTTTTTCGTTGAATCACAATCGCAAAAGCCTGTAGAATCCAATACCGAAGGATTAGCTGCAGTCCAGGTGTAAGCTCCAACGGTATCCGAGCCCAAGGGAGCACGTTCGTTGGTAAAAACGTTGTAACCATAAGTTCCAATTGTATCGTTTAAGACACAATTGCCGCAGTCATCAAGAATATTAGCAGGATTATCGGTGCACGGGTCTAGATTATCACAAATGCCATCCTCATCTGTATCCGAATCACATTCCCCACCACAATGCCCAAGGGCGTCTTCATACAGTGGTTGTATCGGGTCAGTTGTCTCATCGCAATCGCACGGAACTTTATTTATAATCGGGTCTGCCAAAATGGAATCACCATCAAAATCACAGGTTTGGCATGCTAGCGGAAATATGCAAGAGCCGTCTTCTTTTGTCGCTATTTCGTTGTAATTACAGGCAGCAGGCATGGTACATCCCGAGGTCAGCAATTGGCTCGCTGAAAACCTCAATCTGTCACTAGGATACTCGTCTCCTTTTTGGATTGCATACCCATTTGGAACGACAACATCGCCAGCATCGTTGCACCAGTATTTATTCCAATCGGATAAATCAACCCCATATCCGTCGTTATCGATATCAATGAATAACGTATCGATATCGTCACAAGCTTGTTCGGGAGTGATCCACTGTGAAAATCCCACTGTTTGGATGGAAATCATCGAAACTAGGATGAGCAGTGCCTTTTGGATTTCAGTTTGGTATTTCCTCATGGTCGCCAAATTGTTCGCTTGATTTAGACAAAAAACGTAAAAATAATGAAAAAATACATATAAATCTATACAAAGACAGATTATTAGTGTTTTAACACAGCAAATATGTCGATTGATAGAACCTATTTACATTGCGAAAAACAGCTGCACGATTGAAAAGGGCCATGGGTAACAGAGTCCTGACAAGTCCAGAAGTGACAACAAGTATTCAGTAGCCCTGCGATAGCAGATTAACAGCTCGTCGTGTCGAGGGCATCAGCTTTACTCATAGCGTGTTTAAAACGATTCGATAAAATTTCGCAAAGCTGAAGGACATTAAATGGAGGTACATTCTATCTTTCTAAGGACCGCACCTAGCTCTTGGAAAACGAATTTGATTTCCCGTATGAACTATTTTCGAATGCTGTCAAATCTGACATGACTTCTTTTACAAGGCAACTCATTTCTGGCTTGCTGAATCCAAAAATATTTATCATCCAAGAAAGCGAGCGCAAGTGATCTGATTGGAAAAATCCACTTGCATAAACTCGCACCAAAATTTCTGGTAGTCCTAAACTATTTCCATAACCCCCCACCAATGACAGTCTAGTTCAGCATCATCGAGGAGATTATCACCCTCCTCCCGCGCCTGACACGAAGCCATAATCCTATTTCAGAGCACTTTTCCCAACTATTAGGGCTTACGTAACAGTTGAGTATTTAAGCACTTAAAAGCGACATGCTACAAATGAAATCCTACATTATTCGAAAGGACGTCCCTCTATTCACATTAAAGACTGGGGTTTCAGTAATTTGACATGATTTGTTTCAAAACATAAATTACTGCATCGAGCAGTGAGTCAAGTTCTATGATCATCGCTGTAAATCAAAGAACCGCGCCGAGTTGGAATTTGACTTCTAACTGCGACGCGGTTCCTCCGCGGCTTCATCGCGAGCGATGCGGGAGGA
>MDTG01432043.1_pt1 | contig 13346 bp, 4 predicted proteins | sample 811421 | NCBI WGS metagenome assembly MDTG01 (sample SAMN05326645, study PRJNA326480) | marine metagenome | isolation source: seawater | place: Pacific Ocean: South East | collected 2011 | reverse complement strand
AGAGTCAGCATGATAGCCAACTGTAACATCAAAAATATGATTAGCCGAAGAGCTTAGGAACGGGTAATCGAAAACAGACTGAAACATGCCATGGGCATAATTTTTAATATTTGCCTCGGCTGTATAAGTTCCACTTGGGATTGTACCCGTAATGGGAACTGCTTCGTGCAAAAGTGTACGAGTCGTTGCGACATCATTATTGAGAAAACTTTTAAATATTGTAGCCATCTTTTATCCCTTATTTCTTCTTAACAAATCTAACTGGAACATCAATTTTATATCCTGTTGTTGCGCCCGTAACTCTCACGATAGAATCGATGAAGAGATAAGTCGCAGCGCCGCTGGCTCCTGTGTATGAGACTTCTGACCCTAACTCAGAGAACAAGAATGTGCTTGAGTTTAAGTCAACTGAAGCTTGGAACTTAAACATTATATTTGTGCCTCTAGGACCAGATATGACTTGCGTTCCTGTAGCAGCATCAGTAACAGTGTTCGTTTCGACAAACAGGTTATCTGTGCCAAGCGAAAGATAATAGCTTGCGATGTGATCATCATCAACAAAGGATACAGATGCCATAGTTGAGCCAGCCTTATCTACAAGACTTGCAAATCTGTTGTCTAACTCGACAATGTATTGTGTCTCTGTTAGGTCTGCGTCCAGAAGGTTAGATGGGCTTATCTCTGTCGTATCTAAGCCCTGATCTAGTCGAATGTGGCTTCCATCCTCTGATGGACGTGCTGCACCCTGTGAGCCATCGAGCGTGCCAACAAGCTCTTTTTCTGTGTCCTCATCAACAGCAACCAAAAAGTATCCATCTGCATGCATTTTTGTTGAGGTGCCAGAAAATATTTGGTTTAGTTGAATCATAGGTAAGTAGAGTAGGTTTGTTCTTGAAATAGAAATCAACTTGCTTTTCATTGAAGATGTGTTGTTGGTGAATGCTTCCAAAACAGGCGTCTGCATTATTTCAAGATCAAAGTAAGCAGAGCCGCTACTGTGATTCTTGTTATAATTGCCATAGTCAATTTCGTCATCTGCAAATGCAAATTTTGCAATCTTGAAACTACCGTCCCCTCTTGCCAGCCTCATTCTGCCAGTATCAGTTAACACTGCGTCAAGAATAATGTCACCAGAATTATCTAAAAAAGCCATTTTGTTTCCTCTACTCCCTACTCTTTAAGTAGTCTATAATATAATTAGTCACCTGTTTTGGTTAGTGCTAAGATAAAAACTAATATCCTCCGGTGCCGCCACCTGCGCCACTTGGTCCAGTAGCTCCTGCGCTAGGGCTGGCAGATGACCTCGTAGTCGCCGAAGTTGTTTGCCCGGTTCGCATCATGCCTGAAAAGCCGGGAGGTGCTTCGCCGTGTTCTGCGTAATACCTATACGCTCTGTAATAATTTTCAACATTACTTGACGCCCTCTCCTCTTCTGTTATGCCACTAGTGAGAATTCCAGATTTTCTTATTTCAACCTCCTCTGGGGTAATAATATGACTACGGGTGAAGGTTACGTTAACATCGACTTTCTTGTTTGTCGATTTAGAAATCATTCTAATTTTAAATTTCTTCCCCCACAGACTTTGATCTTCTACGCCTAAAACATAAGAGGATGCTGCGGTGGCACTAATAGAAGTCGGTCCCGGCAAAGACCCATCATTTAAGCCCGATTTTTGCATGTTAAACGCCCCTTGCGTAACTCTGGGTACAATTTGTATAAGTTTTCTGGCGACCTTCTGCATGTCATAGGGTGTCTCCTTCTCTTCCAACTCTATAACATTAATTATTGGATAAACAGCACCATCATTATCTACAAGCTCAACCTCATAAACATGCGAGGGATATGAGACGAGACCATGCGTGTCTATAGACCTAAACATATAGTAATATTTGGTGTTTGGCTGAATATCATCAACCATGGATGCAGACGATGCTTTGAAATTAGCAAGAGCTTTATTTGACGTTTTGGCTATTTCTCCAGTTTTAAGATTTGCTACAATATTACCAGCAAAATCAGAGTATGCTTCCGGCTTTTCTAAAAGTCTATAAACTTGAAATTCTCTAACATAATCATCGGTCTTGTATAGCAAGGGGTCTGACGGTCTTAAATTATTCTTTTGCAATAGCCTTCTATTTTGTATAATATCTGATTGCTCAACGATTTGCGGATATAAATTGTACTCTCCCATATTTGAATTAAGCCACAACAGGAGCTTGTTGCTTTTGCCTTTATATGGATAAATTTGAACTTCGGGGAATACAGGAGGGCTATCCATTATATATCCGGTTCTAGAAAAGTAAGGAACTCTTACCAACTTTAATATTGGTCTAGTAGTCACCGTAACCCTTGCCAAAAACGACTCTCTTTGAATAGATGCTCTTACCTCTGGGGTTGCCTCTTTTTCTAGCGTGATCTCACCATGAGCAACGTTTCTCAGGGTGTTTGACAGATTTCTAACAAATATTCTGGCGGTCGCAACTCCAAGCTCTTCAAAAGCGTATGCCAGATAGCCAACATATAAGGGACTAAGAAGGGCTGACACCTTTCCATACGATACATATGCGGTTGCAATCATATGTGCAAAATCATGGTATCTGCCCTCAAGCACAGGCAAAACATTTTCTACTATCTTTTCTGCATCTCTGTAAACGCATTCTCTCATTTGAAGAGCCGTTGGCTCAAGTGTACATTTTAAGCCACTCAACCTTATTGCAGGTAAATCTTGACAACTTTGAATTATATCTATGTTCAAATTTTGCGGATTGATTTCGAGATTTGTGTAGTCATACTCCTCCCCGTATACCAGTTGATAGGCATTAGCACTATAAGTATACTGCTTATTGTAGGCTACTTGTGTGTCTACAAAATTAATTACATCAATCTCGTTTGAATTTGGAAACCAATATTTCTGCAACAAGCGCCTTGTTTGAGCATCATATTTTTCCACACAATATAGGACGGTTTCTGAATTTCGATTAGAAACCCCTTTCCATATATCTTCAAACGATCTAAGATTACTTTTTATCTCATCGCCTATTTTGCCTGAAAAAACCAAGCACTGTATCGCTTGTGATAAATCGTTCTGCTGTGTTCCCGAACTAACATAAACAGAGTATGTGTTTGGACCCACAATGGTTTGCTTAGAAAAGATATTTTTTGGTACGTTACCTCGAATATAATTTTCCCACCAACGCAGTACATCTAAAGTTTCACATGTGCCGGAAGAGTTTTTGTTTCCTACAACGCGACCATCAGAGCTTAAAAGTTGTTCGTTTCTTAGCATTAGCAATGATTTTTTATCGAGGTAAGCAGCGGACTGATCATTATCCATTTCTGATGCTGCGGCTATCTGCCTCACAAGCGAGGTTCCCAAAGACGCATCATCTAATATTTGTGCAATATTTGTTGTCTTATCAGTTGAAAATTGTATATCCGTATACATTGGGAACTTTTCTTTTATTCCCAAATCTGATAAATTAGCTATGTTTTCTGATGGGAAAATAAAATTTTTATAATTTTCAGACCTAGACTCTCTTTCATTTCTGGGTATTCTTCCGAGCGCAAACGATGCTTTTAGGAAGTAGTTATAATCTTTTATGTTTTTCCTATCCGATGAACCATCCTGAGTTTTATGAAATATTTTGGATAATTTTGCCTTTGCTCTTGGCATTTGACCCGCCATTGTTAAAAGGCTTCTCATATTTTTTGATGGCTTACCAAGTCCTTCTGACAAGACAGCATATATTGACGGCAATAAGTTTTCTGGCATGTTACTTATTGTATTTTCATAATTCGCAACATAGTAGTTATATTCAAAATCTACTTTAAAGTGACCCAGACCAGAGCCATCCCCAAACACTTCTCCTTTCCTATTGTCTAGCGGAGTATGAATTACAAAAGATATATCTGTAAGTCGTCCACTGCCATCGTAAAAAGAAGAGCCAAATGCTGGAGAGGGGTTATCCCTAGTCGGTATCATAAATCTCACAAAACTTTCCCAATCATCCCCAGTTTGCTCAGCATTTACCCACTTTTCTGGGTCACCCTGTAAATACACATGCTGTATTTTGTTATGGAAAGGACTGCTCCTAAGCTGCGAGTGCCTGATATCTCCAAAAAGAATACGGACGCCAAGTCTTCTTTCCCAGTCCTCTTCATAAGCTGAGCTTCCATATTTTATCTCTTCTCTATTGGCAAACCAATGCCTGCCAAACTGTCTTCTAAAGCCGTCTATAACGCTAGAGGCATCATCCTCAATAGAGACAATTTGTGAAAATATATAAGTATTTTTCTTACCCGCTCTCATCAGTAGCCTCCAGATGTCCCGGTAGGTGTGGGGGAACTTCTAACACCGCTCCTTCCTGTAGAAACTCTTGAGCCTTCTGTAGGCGGTCTTGCTCCAGAAGATGCTCTTTGGCTAAATAACCCAATATTATCTTCGGGACTTTTTCTACTTTCATTGTTTGTAAAATCGTTTGTCAAGTCAATAGCGCCAGCCTCTGCCGAAGCGTCTGTAGAATTTTGTATTTGCTCAGCATAATCTAGTGATGCCTGCAAAACTTCAGGTTCAACTTCTTCTTTTTTAATCTCTACCTCTTCAATTGAAAAATCTACTAGTTCGCCAGCAAAGCCTGTTACAGCTTCAATGCTTTCATCCGACACCATTTCTAACGATGCTGGGTCTTCTTCCTCATCGCCGTACTTGTAACCATCACCTGTTAGTGCTGGGGCTGCGCTACTCAAGCTTTGATACACTCCCTCTGATGCCTCTAGGTAACTAGCTGTAAGGTCTTCCCCTATTTTGTCGTTTGTAACTAATTCTTCAGGCGGCGGAATCATCTCTGATTCCATCGTCACTGGTGTGGAGGGCTCTGACTCTTCGCCACCTGTTTCGTCTGGCGGCAATGTTCGCTCCAGCGCTGGTTGTTGCTGCCTCTCGTCACAGCCGGTCTCCTCTAGAAGGCGAACCGTTACATTTCCCTTACTTCTTCTAAACACATCATAATAGCCTCTTTCGTCACTATTTCTAGGAATTCTTGGCTGGGTGCCGCTTCTGAGATAGGAAGCAGAAACAAGTCGTATCATCTTCTGTGTCAGATTTTTACCCATATTCAATAACGTGGACATTGTTGTGTCTTGTGGCAAGATTGTTGGGGTGATAGCGATCTGCGTAGCCGCAGCTTCGGTTGAAGCTAGCAAAAAATGGGTATCATAATAAGGAATATCAGCGTAACGCGACGTTCCTACCCCAAGTCTGCTCTCTGTATACGGAACTACCCTAACGAGTAACATGTTCATGCTAGCACTAGAATTAAATCGTTCTTGCGTGAGCGGACTCCATTTATATTCTATAATACCATCATCGTTTTTTTGAGCAGATAATGTTTCTACTCTGGCTATGACTTGATGATTTAAAGTAAAAGCATTCGCAGTTCTGGGATTATTTATGTAATCATAATCGAGCGACTGGTAGTCGTTTCTAATTGAGCCTTCGCCGGTCCAAAATGTTGACTTAATTTGGTTTGGGATACTTGTGATAGCCATGGTGTTCCATGTGGCTCCCATTTCAGTAAACCCTGTCTGATAAGCCTCTAGGGTTGTCGTCCAATTTTGGTACATAAGATCTTCTTTGGTTAGTTTTTGCAGTTGCTGAACAGCAAGGCTGGCTTTATCGTTCTCAATAGAATATCTTTGAGAATCGATTAGGCTAGTGTCTGACAAGAAAGCGCCCATAACTTCATTGACACCAATCGTCGGTGGTGGGCGGACTTCATTAGAAAAAGACACACTTTCAGCCACAAAGTCATCCTCGGAGGACGCGCCCGGTATCATAGATGCTGCAACAATACCAGATGCTTCCCTCTCCGGTTCATCAATTTTTTTCTTATATGTCTCAAGGGTTAGAATTGATACCCCCAATTTTGCTAAAAAATCTACTTTTTCAACGCCTGTTGTCTTGCTGGTGTTTGACACAGGAAACATATTAGACCTTTGGTCGAATGCAGAATTTAAAAATTTTATGCAAAAATTATTAACCTTAATGTGATCGGTGTCCGAATCCTCTGCTATCTGTACTGTATTGTCAAGCACAGATTTTCCGTTTCTAAAACTAGCTGGCGTCAAGTAAGCCGGGCTGTATGTTGAAAAATCCTCCATAGCCAACCTTACCTCGCTTGGCACACGCTCCAACATATCAGGAGATGCTGCGCCGATGGCGGGAGACGCCACAGGGTTACTGTATAGCGCGGGGCTGGCGTTGAAATACTTTAGATTTTCTTGAATTAATCTATCTCCATAATCTTCAAATGTTATTGTTTTGGGACCAGCGTATGTATTTCTATTTTCACTATTTAAGAAGTCTAACCCATACTTATGAGGAATTTCACTATCATAAATATTTGAGAACATTTTTTCCGCTTTTAGAAAAGATCTATTTTTAGCTTGTGCTAGCCCCGCAGCTTTTTGTGCTCGGCTCTGTAATATATCCTCTGTGCCGACAGCACTCTCCATTAAAGCTTCAAGCTGCTCCATTAGCCCCACAACAGCCGTCACCCCTTCGGGGGTTCCGGTTCTAGGGTTTACAACTGACATTAGTTGCCTAAACAGTGGCATATCTTGAGCATCAGACTCAGCCAAGTATCCAACAATGTCTATAAACGTAACCAAAGAAATTACCCAAGGAAAACTTTGATAATCGGCTGTTTGTTGTAGATAGTATTTTAAAAGAGAGTCTCTAAACCGACCCGAAACACTGTCATAATAGCCATGCGAAGAAGCCAGTTCCCCATACAGGGTCATGTCCTGTATTGCTGTTTTTAGCCTTGTAATTTGATCTTTAATAAACCTAGATGCACCATCTTCAATAGTGACCTCGACTGAATACTTATACGTTCCGTCAGTCAAGTCTCCTGCTGCAAAATCTGTAATTGCAAAACTTCTTAGATACGAATCATGGTTTGCTAGGCTTATTTCCCTAATCGAACCCAGAGGACGCCCTTCTCTTGTGGCTTTCTTGGCTGGCTTCAGGGACAGCACCCCAACATCAGACGACTCTACCACCAAAGTAGGTGCGCCGACTGATGTATCATACGGGTTTTCTTTAAAAGTGTCTCCGCTTGTTTTAACGCCTGCCGTGTTGAACAAACCATTTGCTGACACTCTATGGCGGAAAACTTTTAAGCTCTTAATTTTTGACTGTCTTAGAATCTGATTAGTAGTGGAGGTTCTTGATTCATACAGCATCCCCAACTGACTTTCATCTTTTAAAAAGTCTAGGTAATTAAAGCTGAAGACAAAGTGTGATGTCCCATCGGCTGTATTAGCCCTAGCCATAAACGCTTCAGAAAAATATGAAACATTTGCTGCTTCTTTTATCTCATTAGCAGAGTATTTTTCTCTTAGCCTGTCAAACAGGGTATCAACAGGCTTCAAGTTAATCGACTTACCATCAATTTGCTGTATGTTTCTAAAGTCTTGAACGGTTGCGTTTATGAACGTTTCTCTTGTTAGTTTAGAGTGTGGTCTATTTGAATGTTTTGCGCCCACCATCCACTGCTGCGTTGGCGAGTGATAATGAACCGGACCTGCCCATATTTTTCCATCCGGCATATAGTAGGTGTGCGACTCCGATACTACCTGACTATCGTCAATAACTGTCTCTTGCGTGACCCTCTTAGATACTATACCTGTGTCATAATCATAGCCATATAAACTTAAATTATAGTCTTGAGATAGCTTTTTAATATTCAAAAAACAAAAGACAAAATAAGATAAATGCTGTGGCTCCAAATCTTTTGAAACAAAGGTAACAGAATAGGGAATACTAGATATCTGACCTCTGCCAGTTTCATCTTGAACATAATAATTCTTTAACTCTTTGTCCGTAACTCCAAGAGAAATTATCTTTTGCTCATATCTCCCTCTAAATTGATTTTTTTTGAGTGATGACATTTTGCCTTCGTTTAGTTCTGAAGTAAGATTACTGTCTCTGCTTTGTATTACTCTTATATTCATGTACTTGAGTATTTCATTATCATGAAACCAGTGACTCAGGCTTTCATTTGAAATGTAATCTTTTACAACTAAATCCACAGTGGCTGTTAATGCGGCACTAGTTTTTGGCTTTCTAGACAACGAATGACCAAGATGCTTAAACTTTAAATTTCCGTACCTGTCTTTGACATATGTTCCTTCCCATTCATGATCTATGTGTGGATTATCTACAACATGAGGGTCAGAGCCGCCCTTTAGCGTAACCTTGTCTATAAAGACAGTCGGCATCAAACTTGCTTCGTATTCATCTGTTCCAAAAATACCTGCTTCAGAAACAATGGCTGTCATTGTTTGCTACCCCCCGTGCTGATCTCAACAGCACACTCGTCACTCGGATTTTCAATATCCAGTGTGGAATAGGGATCGACTTTCGATACAATAGGCATCAGATCAGGGCATTCGTAGTCTGTCTCGACGTAAATCCCCTTTGATCTAAGCTTGTTAATTGACTTACAAATCACGACCTCATCAATTTCATTATCAACAAAAACATCAAAATAATATTCTACAAATGAGGAATCTAGCGGCAAATAAGTCTGATCAGTAGAGTCTACAAGCAAATTATTCTCTATTTCAATTCTTTTTTTCCTAAACTTCATTGGTATCCATCTTTCTACCGTATCTCCATTTTGTAAATTTTCATCTTTTATTTCATAAACTTCAATATCAAAGTTTTCTCTTAAAAATGGAGCGTTCTTTTCTTGAAGCTCAATCAGGATGTGATCCGGGTTCACCTCTACAAAAGATCCGTCTTGATATATTTGGTCCTGTAAAACAGGATCGGAATCATTTGGCTGATAAAAATCAGCATCAACTCCTTCCGGCAGGATGCTTTTGCTTCTTATTTGAGTTTTGTAATCAATCCTAGAAGTTATTTGCGGTATTTTTTGTGTATCCCGAGAGCCCGTGAGATTTATATCAGTATGGTTGATTGTATTGTGATAAAACAACATTTTCCAAGCAGGCGTCTTATCAGAGGAGAGTTCTGAATTTCCCAGTGCTTGGCGAAAAGGCGTATAGTTTCTATCGGCTGTGGATTGAAATCTAATCTTTTGATCTTCCCTGATTCTGGGGTTGTCTTGAACTATTCTGTTGTATTCTAATATTTGCTCACCTCTCCCCTCAAAAGATGAGAGAGTTTTCAACGATGGGGTTTCTAATTGAATTCTTGTCTCCAAATCATTCTGTGACGAAGAGAAAGAAGTATATCTGGTATCATATAGAATTTCTGTGTCGTGAAAAGCATAATACACTGGATCAAATCTTCCAAGGGAGAGCAGATACTCTCCATACTTGGTTAGCTCAATATCAATTACATCTTGCTTTTGGTTGAAAAAAGTTGCCATTATATTAATTAGAATCCTGCGGCTTTTTTATTGAATTATTAGAGTGGCTCATCAAAACCAGATGACACTTCTTCAATATCTTCCTCAATAGAACCTGCTAGCTCTCGTAAAGCAATTCTAGTTGTGCTTTCTGGTATATAGTCTGCACTTAATTCATTTTCGGGGTCTGGGTCTCCTATAGACACGGACGCTTCCAGATTTGCAAATTCCACCAGAGAGAAGAAATCATACGGCCAGTTGTATGAATATTTTGCATCTGTAATAGACAGCTTTTTACCAGCTAAAGTAAAATCAAATACAAAGCTCTCATCACTACCAACGCGAGACAAGACTTTTTCGTAATAATTGTATTTTGCTTTTTGTTTAACTTTGAACACCATCCACTGCACCTCCTCTTGATAAGCTCTGCTTGTCTCGCTGCCTCTATAACCCATAAGCTCATTTACTAAGAGGGGGTGAGACACCGATGTCTCGGCGGTTTCTATATCCTTGGATGCTTTCGGGGGCAAGTTTTGCCACATATATGTCAGATCATCTTTGGTAAAGGTGTGCTCAAACTCAAAGAAGTACATAGCAATTGGGTCCACATCTTCAAAATCCAAACAGTTAAACTGAGGAGGTATGACATATTTTTGCATGGTGTCAAACTGGTTCCTTATTGATGGTCCAAGGTCGGCTAGCGGAGAGCCTGCTGCGGCTCCTGCCATACGCGGATCAAGCCTATATGTAAGCAAGGATTCGGGCGGGATTTCAAAATAGCTTCTAACGCCATCTACTTCAGTAAACGGAATTGCTACAATAGCTTCACTAACTTTATAGCTTTCTGCAACCTCTCCAAGCCTTATGGAAGCATTATCAGAGTAGAACCCTACCTGATCTGCTAGATTTCCAAGACCACCACCTGACACGATTTGAGAATACTTATATTGAGCTTTAAAGTCGGCATCTGTGGTAGCAAGACGGTTTGTAATCCAGTTTGTAGGTATTTCAGAAATCTCTAAAAATACTCCCTGATCTGCTGATTCGGGAGGTAAGCCAAATTGGTGCCAAATTCCTCTGGAAACTGACTCATTACCATTGGCGGGCACGGTTAAAGTTCCATCAGCCTCTGTAATTGGTCTTAAAGCCCCCGAAGTGTTTGTGAAATTAAACATGGGGGTCTCGAATCGAGGCTGAATTACCCATACGTTTTCTGCCGTAGTCGGGGAGGATGTGACAAGCTCGGGCGTACCATCGGGTCTAAACGACACTTCGTTTACTTTGGCTATTCCATCTATACTAATTGATGAGGTAAGTTGCATGGCATATTTATTAACGTTAAGCTTATCATATGGCACAGGCTTACGAGTAGCAGCATTGCCTCCCGCCGAACTCCACACTTCTGGGTCGATCCTCAAAGAAATAACTTCAGAGTTTGCTAAAATTTCTTGCAATGTGTGCGTTGAATGAGTGGCTCTAAATATTATATCACACCATGCTTCCCCATCGTAGTATGGTGGAGTATACGCGGGGTTATATCCATACAAAGGATCACCAGCACCGACTGCCTGATCTTTTGCCACTATAGTCCTTCCTAGCATCGGGGGACCAAAGGCAGAGGGTCTGCTATACATTGTAAAGCTTTCTCTAATCCCATCTGTATCCACTTCTGCATTTGTTACAGTTGGGTAAGGGTAATTGCTTTTCCCATCAGGTCCTCTATAGGTTCTTGGCTTGTTCAAGCTTCTTCTAATCTTAATCCTCATTCCATAAACCTTTCCTCTTACAAAGGTTTTGAATTCTGATTCTTTTGAAGAGATCAAGGTTGACATTTGACCATTTGGCAAAAATGTATTTACAGACTCAGCCAAGAAATTATTGACCATCATCTCATAAAGAGGGTCTCCCTCGCCGGACCACGAGGAGGTCATATTAAATGAAGCGCTTGGGTGGGGCTCCATATCAACAAATGTCATGCCCTTTAGATAATCACCCGGCGACACAATTGCTTCAAATGGAACACGGTAGTCAAAGCCAGACGCGGTTTCTGCATCAGCGCCTGTACCACGCCCGCCCCCATCAACAGCAGTTGGATTGCCAACAAAAAAGATGTTAGAATCTCCTGAACTGTTGCCAACACTTGCCGTGTTTCCTTGAACCGAAAAAGATCCAGTATACACGCCATAGTCAACAGCTATGCCTGATTTAATTGTATTGAACATAATACCGGGCGCAAATAAAGGAGCCAAGAACGGTCTTAGAGCAGCATTGGGGTAAGTTACGCCATCGTTTGATGAGAAGTCTACACCGCCCTCGTTGTTCACAAATCGTCCATAAGATTTTGATAATCTTGTGGCTAAGTCAATTGTTCGTTGTGCCGGATAAAATCCATCGTAAGCCAAGAATTTTTTGATAGCCCTACACTTTAGGGTGATTTGCTTTGGAACATAAGTTGGCTTATGATCATTGTAAACAATATCAAACTGCTTCAAGAAATCTGAATTAGAGAATGTCTTATAAAACAAATCTTCGCTACTGTTTTTGGGCTGTGTGCCGTTTGCTCCAAAAATTGATAACAGCCTATTATTATCCGCTAACAGATCTCCATCACCGGCTTCAAAATATCTTTCAATATGCTCACTAATTCTGAACTCTGGAATGATCGAGTGGTGTTGATTCTTAAGAATGGCTTCTTCCATATACCTATCATAATTTGAATCTGCCGGATATCTTATATCAGACTCAAATGTTTTTGTTATGTTTCCATTATCATCAACATTAACCTTAATTCTGCCCGCTAGTTCTGATGCCTCCCACAGAGAGGTCCCTGCGCCAATGGGGACAGCAAAAGCGCCTACACCACCAGTTTGAGGGTTTTCCAAAAGGAAAGAAATGGTAGAAGCTGTGCATGGTAGCATATGCTTTCTTGCATAGAGCGCCGAAGCGGTGACAAACTGCTTGTTAGTTGCATGAGAATGCACACCACCATGAACCATTGAGTAATCGTTTTGCAACTCTCCAGCCGCGCTTGAAGAAGCATTTGAAGCTGTACAAATTGGTCCTGTTTCATATATCTGGGATGCGTCCATTGCCCACGCACTTTGCGTGATTGCGAAGCCCATGCTGCTGCTCTTTGTGAGACCAAGCGTTGTTCTCTCGGCTCTACTATCAGCCCAGAAATTGATTGTATAGTTATCTCTTTTTCTGACTTTCCCTAGTCCAACATTATATGCCGCTGGAAACACTCTTTGTGTATAAGTCACCGAATTAAAGCCAGCGATTGGCTGTGTGTCATCGCTGAATGAATCATCAGCAGCCAGATTTAAATACATATCCTTAGCTGTGTTGTAGGACGTATACAAAGTTTCTGTTCCGACTTGTACCAATTCTTCAAGGTCTCGATTTGCAAACCTTGTTAGGTCATTAGCAAAAGTTGTCTCAATAATACATCTTTCTGGCGTGAATACCGGTAGCCCAGAAGCTGGGGCTGTGCCTTGGAATGTTCTGACCAGAAGATCAAAAACAATTGGCTTATTAGAAGTATCCACGGGAGGCTCAAAGAAAGACTGGAAAGATCCAAACCTTTCTCTGATTGGGGGTCCGACAGAGGGAGTGATCTCTGAACCAACCTCCTGATTTATTGTGATTTGATTATTCTTTCGGTAGTGTCGAACAAGTTTGTTTTCGGCTGTTCTTGTTTGCTTCCAAGAGGGGTAGCCATAGTAGCCATTACGGTATATGTTTAGGTCGTGTAAGACAGATGCGGTATTAAATGGGATGTTGCTGACGAACTGAATAAATGATCCGGCGTGTATAACTGTAGTATTGGGCATCCTATCTATGTTGCCATAATTAATATAAAACCCTACGGGCGTTGTTGTTTTATAGCCCAAGGTTGCTTCGGATGCCGAAAGAGGTTCAACAATGTTGGTATTTAGGTGTGTTGTTTGGTGAGCGATCACGTTATT
>MDTG01396847.1_pt1 | contig 13346 bp, 16 predicted proteins | sample 811421 | NCBI WGS metagenome assembly MDTG01 (sample SAMN05326645, study PRJNA326480) | marine metagenome | isolation source: seawater | place: Pacific Ocean: South East | collected 2011 | reverse complement strand
TATTTAATTATAGTCTGTTTTTTTAATAAAGAGAATAATTTAAATCTAATCGGGATGTGGCGCAGTTCGGTAGCGCACACGCATGGGGTGCGTGGGGTCGCAGGTTCAAATCCTGTCATCCCGACATATTATGCATTGTTGTATATTTAACAAATGAGTATTGAAAAAAAATTAATTTCAAAAAAAAAACCATTCTATCCTATATCTCAAGAGCTCAAGATATTCTTGAAACAACATGATAGATGGATTGATGAAGTAATCTCTTACGAAGATTTATTAAGATATTCTGATTCCATTAATATTTTTGATAAAAAAGATAAAGACACACTATGGGTGAGATTAATTTATAATGAAATTGAAAGAGCTGAAATTGACAAAAATTTAAAGATAATTTATACTTTTCTTCATTCAGATGGTAACCCTTCATCGATTCCATACCTTAATATTGACTCTGTTGACTATTGTACATTCGGTAATTCAAAACCCTTTAGGATTAAAATCCGAAATATTGTAAATGATAATTTTACATATTTTTATATAAAAAAAACTGATTCATCTAGGATATATGGAATTGAATTTGAGCATATGCTTTCTCCAAGGAATCTTAATTTTTTAGTAAATAATTCCTCATTAATTGAAGAACATATTGCAGGAATACCAGGAGACATTTTTATAAAAGATTACTTGCCAAAATGTACTGAATACCAAAAGTCACAAATAGCTAAGGAATATGTGAAATTTAATGAGAGGTGTATGATAAGACTTCTTGGAGATATGAGATCTTATAATTATGTTGTAATACCAATTCATGATTTTGATCAAGTCATTTATAAAATTAGAGCGATAGATTTTGATCAACAATCATATGAAGGTAAATTCTCTGTATATAGACCACAATTTTTCAAAGAAAATAAAGCTATGGTTGATTTGGTTCGAAAAAAATTAAAAACAGATTCAATAGTTCAATATAAAATTGAAGAAAGGTCTACAATATCAAGAAGATTAATCATTTCTGATGAAAGAATGAAACTATTGTTAGAGATAATGAAAAAAGATACTATAAGTCCTAAAGAAAATTTAGATAATTTGAAAAATGAAATATTTAAGTTTACTAATGAAGATTCTTTTATAAAATCAAACTCTATGGGAGAATTAATGGAAAAGACTTTAGAATATCTAAAGAGAAACTATCAAAATGTTAGTTTAATTGACTTGATATAAAAAAAACTTTATTGAGTGATTTATTTATTTTAAATTCGAATTAATTATGAAAAAATACTATAAAATTTTAATTATTGCTTTAATTAACTTGTCCTTTGCATGTTCCCAAAATGAAAATAATCCACCCATACAAGATACAAGTGATAGTTTATTTTCTCTTGAAAAAGTAGTTGGTGGCATTGATATACCTTGGGGACTTACATTCACAGATAATAATTCTTTTTTAGTCACAGACAAAAAAGGTATTCTTTATCATGTAACTAATGGTGATAAGAAAGTAGTTGATGGTATCCCAAAAATTATCCTATCAAGACAAGGAGGGCTTTTAGATATATCAGTTGATACTGATTTTAGAAACAATAAAAGGGTATATTTTACTGCGAGTGTTTCTGAATCTTCATCTGGTTCAAATACTGCATTATTTTCTGCAATATTTAGAGATAACAATTTATCAAATCTTAAACTTCTGTACAAAGCATCACCAGACACAGACGAGGAAAGACACTTTGGGGGTAGTATTCTTGTTACCGATAGCTTTGTATTTTTTACTATTGGTGATAGAGGTAATAGAGATATCAATCCTCAAAATATTAATTTAGACGGAGGTAAAGTTTATAGGTTAAATAAAGATGGATCAATTCCCTTATCAAATCCATTTTATAAAATCGAAAACTCAAAAAAAGCAATTTGGAGCTATGGACATAGAAATCCTCAAGGTATAATTAACGGAATGAAAAATGGAGAAATATGGATTCATGAGCATGGACCTAGAGGTGGAGATGAAATAAATATTATTTCGCAACCTACTCTAGAAGGTGATCCTATTAAAACAAGAAATTATGGATGGCCTAAAGCTACATATGGTATCAATTATAGTGGAAGCTTGATAACAAAGAATCAAAAATTAGAAAATGTAATTGAGCCTTTTTATTATTGGACTCCCTCAATTGCTCCATCAGGGATGGCGTATGTTGATTCAGATATTTACCCTGAATGGAAGAATAGCCTTCTTGTTGGTTCACTTAAATTTATTTATTTAGAAAGATTAGAATTTGATGATAATGGGGTAAATAAAAGAGAAAGGCTTTTCCCAGGAATTGGAAGAGTTAGGGATGTCAATATTAGTCCAGACGGATATGTTTATTTGAGTGTTGAAGCACAAGGTATTTATAAAGTTTTACCTAAATAAATGAATTCATATTAATGAAAAAGTTAATAGAAAAGCTAAAGTCTTTATTCAGTAAAAGTTATTTTAAATATTTAATTATTAGTGTTTCTTTTTTGTTGTGGATGGCATTTCTGGATACAAATTCATTATTGATTCATGCTGAATTAAATAGAGAGATAAAAAAGCTAAAAATCAGAGAGAATGCATTAATAGAAGAAATTAAGAAAGATCAAGATCTTATAGAAAAACTAAAGAATATAGACAGTCTTGAATACTATGGAAGAGAGAATTATAATCTTAAAAAAGATAATGAAGAAATTTTTATAATTGAATTTCAATCCGACAACTGATTTAAATGGGTAAAATTATTTCAATAGCAAATCAAAAGGGAGGTGTAGGAAAAACTACTACCTCAGTAAATCTAGCAGCATCTTTAGGAGTATTAGAAAAGAGTGTTTTATTAATTGATGCTGATCCACAAGCTAATGCCTCATCTGGTTTAGGTTTTGATGTTAGCAAAAAAGATAATTCACTTTATGAGGTTCTCTCGGGATCTGCAAAAATTTCAGATGTTATTAGAAAAACAGACTCCCCAAATTTAGATATTATAAAGTCAAATATTGACTTGGTAGGAGTTGAAATTGAATTTATAAATGTTGACAACCGAGAGTATAGATTGAGTGAAAAAATTCAAGAAATTAAAAAAAGTTATGATTTTATATTAATTGATTGCGCACCTTCACTCGGTTTGATTACTTTAAATGCTCTTACATGCTCTAATTCAGTATTAATTCCTATTCAATGTGAATATTTTGCATTAGAAGGGCTTGGAAAGCTTCTTAATACCATTAAAAGTATTCAAAAAGTTCATAATAAAGATCTAGACATAGAGGGGATTCTCCTTACTATGTATGATACAAGACTTAGGTTATCTAATCAAGTTGTAGATGAAGTAAAAAAACATTTTGGTAAAATTGTTTTTGAAACTATTATTCAAAGAAATATTAAATTAGGTGAAGCGCCTGGTTTTGGAAAAGATATTATAACTTACGATGTTACTTCAAAAGGAACAAAGAATTACTTGTCTTTAGCTAATGAAATAATTAAAAAAAATATAGATGTCAATTAAAAAACAAAAAAATGTTCTTGGTAGAGGTTTGGACTCGTTGCTTAAAAGATCTGAAGATGATAATGATTTTAATGAATCAACGAAACTTGCAAATTCACTAGAAATAAGCTTAAATAAAATACAAACTAATAGTAATCAACCCAGGACAAAGTTTGACAAAATAGAGATTGAAAATTTGGCTAAATCAATTAAAAATATTGGGATAATTCAGCCCATAACTGTTAGAGAAATTAAAGGTAATAAATATGAAATAATTTCCGGTGAGAGAAGATTTCGAGCAACAAAAAAAGCTGGACTAGAAACTATACCATGTTATATAAAAGGAATTGAAAATGACTCAGAAATATTAAAAATGTCCTTGGTTGAAAATATACAAAGAGTTGATTTAGACCCAATTGAAATAGGTCTTACATATAATAGACTTGTAACTGACCATAATTTAAAAATCGAGTCAATATCTAGCCTAGTTGGAAAAGACAGATCAACTGTATCAAATTATATAAGGCTTTTAAAATTAGATCCAATTATTCAGTCTGGAATAAGAGATGGTTTTATTTCAATGGGACATGGAAGAGCTTTAATTAATGTACCAGATAAGAAAACTCAGGTTGAAATATACAAAGAAGTAATTTCATCAAAACTATCTGTTAGACAAACTGAAAAAATTGTTAATGGAAATAAAAAAAGAAATAATTTATCAATTTCCGATGTGTCAAAGATATATATTGATGCTACAAATAAATTTGAAAAAATTTTTCAATCACAGGTCAAATTAAAAGAAAATTCAAATGGTAAAGTTTATCTTTCTACAAATTTTAAAAACATAAAAGACCTTTACTCGGTACTAAAAAAAATATCCAATTGAAAAATTTAGCTTTTTTAGTAATTTTCTTTTTATCATTTAATTTACAAAGTCAAAGTAATTCAGATTCCCTCTACATCAGTCCAAGAAAAATTAAATTAATTAATGATCCTTTGACTCCCTCAAAATCTGCATTTTATTCTTCAGTAATTCCTGGACTAGGACAATTATATACAGGAAGATATTGGATGGTACCAATTATTTATGGAGGACTTGGTGCTTCAGCTTATTACTATAACTTTAATAAAAAAGAATTAAATAAATATAGAACTGCATACAAAAGGAGGCTCTCTGGATATTATGATGATGAATATATAGAAATAATACCTGAAAACGATAAATTACTTGAAGGCATGAAATTTCATAGAAGATATAAGGATTTTGCCTTTATGTTTCTTGTTGGAACATATGTTTTAAATATAATTGATGCAAATGTAGGAGCACACTTACTTCAGTTTAATGTAAATGAGGATCTATCTTTTAAACCATATATCGAAAACAATCTTATAGATTTTTCTCAAAGTGCAGGTTTAAAACTTAAAATAAATTTAGATTAATTATGAGTTTTATTGAATGGATTATATTTTTCTTAGTGGTAAATCTGATAATTTTTTTAGGGTCTAAAAAATTATTTAAACTAGCTAAAGTAGAAAGTTGGAAATCAATTATCCCATTCTACAATATTATTAAATGTCTAGAGATAATTAATAGACCTAAATGGTGGGTTGTGTTGGTGTTTATTCCAGTAATTAATTTACTTATTATTCCCGTAATATGGGTAGAATTTGTTAAATCTTTTAATCATGATACAAAATCTGATAGAATTTTTGTAATACTAACATTAGGATTATACATATTCTACATAAGTTACTTTAGTAAAAGAACTAAATATGTAGGTAAGATAAATTTCTCAAGTTTTGAAAAATCTATTGGATCGTTTGTTTTTGCAATTATAATTGCAACAATAGTTCATAATTATTTTCTTCAGCCATTCGTTATACCAACAGGATCTTTGGAGAAAACATTAAAAGTTGGAGATTTTTTATTGGTAAGTAAATTTCATTATGGCGCAAGAGTTCCATCAACTGTAATGTCTTTTCCTATGGTTCATGATACGATACCAATATTTAAAACAAGATCATATTTAAAAAAACCTCAATTACCGTACATTAGAATTCCTGGTTTTCAAGAGATTAAGAATAATGATATAGTTGTCTTTAATTGGCCTGCAGATACTGTAAGAAAGTTTTTTGTTAAAGAGAAAGGTGTTTATAAACCAATTGATAAAAGATCAAATTATGTTAAAAGAGCAGTTGGAATTGCTGGTGATACATTAGAGATTAAAGATGGAATATTATATATTAATGGTATAGAGAATACTTTACCGGAAAGAGCAAAACCTTTATTCAGCTATGAAATTAAATCAGAAGAAGGTGTATCATCAAATAAACTATTAGAACTTAAAATTGATGGATTTGTAAGAAAGTTTATTATAAATAATCTTTCACCTAAATCTTATAATGATATTTCTAATTATGTAATTAATATATCACAAAACGGAGATAATGAATACTTTATATATACTCTTCATAAAGGGATACCCATTGATATTGTAAATAATCTTAGGTTGGATATAAGAGAAATTATTGAGACAAACAAAAAAATCAATTTAACCCAAAATGATGCTATTAAGATTAAAAATTCAAAGTCATTTGATTCAATCTATCGAATAATTGATGAATCAAATTTTTCTAGTTTAAATTTCTTCCCAAATAATAAGAGATTTAATTGGAATAATGACCAATTTGGACCAGTTGTAATCCCTAAAGCCGGAGAAAAGATTGATCTAGAAATTGAAACACTACCATTGTACAAAAAATTAATCAAAGATTATGAATTGAATGAACTGGAGTCAGATGGAAAAAATATTTTTATAAATGGAGAGATTGCTAAAAGCTATGTTTTTAAACAAGATTACTATTTTATGATGGGAGATAATAGGTATAATTCTGAAGATTCTAGGGTATGGGGATTTGTTCCATTTGATCACGTTTTAGGAAAACCTGTTTTTATATGGATGAGTGTAGAAGGACTTTTTAACGGAATTAAAAATTGGAAATTTAGATGGGATAGAATTTTTACTACTATTGGTTTAGAAGGTAAACCAAGATCATACCTTCCTCATTTTCTTATTTTCATTGTTATCTGGCAAATATTTGTTTTAGTAAAAAAAAGAATACAAAAGAAAAACGAAAAAATATAGGTTAGTTTTTGTTCGAATTTTTAAAAAGAAACTCCTTTTCATTTTTGGATAAACTTTCATAACCAGATTTACTTATTTTATCAAGTATTGAATCTATTTTTTTTTGATTATTAAATTTGTTTTCTTTCGTTTCATACTTAAAATTTTTTAAAAAATTTATAAAGAGATTAAAAGATATGTTCGCTTTATTGAAATTTTTAGCATAATAAAAACCGAAGAGTGCTCCTCCAATATGAGCAATATTTCCTCCGGGATTACTAAATGGAATCTGGACCAAACTTAGAATTACATAAAATAATCCTAAATTTTTAAGTTTAATATCAAAAAAAATCAAATTTATACTCGTATTTGGGAGGTAAGCACAAGCAAAGATAAGAATTGCATATACCGATGCTGAAGAACCAATTAAAGGTGAAAAAGAATTATTAAAAACAGGAAATATATTGTAGGATAATATAAATAATACTCCACCTGATATAGCCCCATATAAATATATCTCCAGAAATTTTTTGTTATCTAGAAATGATAAAAAATAATCAGAAACAATGTAGAGAATAAACATATTCCAAAAAATATGGAAAAAGTCAGCGTGAAAGAAAGAGTACGTTATAATAGTCCAAGGACTAAAAAATAACTTTGAAATATCTGGATGAAGATCAAAATATCTTATGATATTAATTTGGTCAATGTTGAATAAAAATAGAAAAGTATTAGTTAATAGTGGCAATAAAAAAATTATAATATTTAAGATTATGATTTTTTTAAAAATTGATTGGCTATTAAAATATTTATATCCTAATTCCATCTTTTGTTATTAAATTGATTTTTCTTCCAATACCACATCATTATAAAACCGGTGATGGCTCCTCCAATATGAGCAAAATGAGCAATTGGACCTACAGAGTATGATGTGAACCCAAAAAACAGGTCAAATAAAATCAAAAGCGGTACAAGGAATTTAGCTTTTATTGGAATAGGTGGAAATAAAAGCATTAATTGAACATTTGGGAATAGCATTGCGAAACCTACTAAAATTCCATAAAGTGCTCCTGAAGCACCTACCATTACTGCCTTATACGATTGAATTGAAGAAAAAAGCTTCTCTTGACCTATTGATTGAATTAAATTAGAATTTAGTTTTCCTGATTCAAAAAAACTATTAATGTCAGATTTAGATAATCCACTCTCAAAGAGTATTTGCGTTGTACTGTATACATCATAATGATATACAAGTGTTTGGATAAAAACTGCACCAAAACCTGCTGATAAATAAAAGAAAATAAATTTTTGTTTGCCCCACATTTGTTCAAGAGGTGTTCCAAACATCCAAAGACCAAACATGTTAAAAAGAATATGAGTGGCATCCCCGTGCATGAACATATGTGAAATAGGCTGCCATAGAATAAAGTCAGGATTTTGGGGATAATGCATAGCAAAGAGATCATACATTAATTCTCCAAAAACTATTGAAGCAATAAAAAAAAATGATATTAATTATTATCAAATGTTTAACTATTTCACTAACTCTTCCCATTAAAAAATATTTTCTATGTCGATTTTGCTTAATGTAACAAATATTTGTTTATTATCAGGAGATAAGTTAGGTTCCTTACAAGAAAAAAGTTGATTTACAAGAAATTCTTGCTCATTTGAATTTAATTTTTTACCTGATTTTATGGACGAACTTTTTGAAAGTTTTTTTGCAAGAAAATCAGAATAACTTAGATTTTTATCTTTATCAAAATCATATTCATTATTTAAAATATCATCGATTATATCCTCAATTGAGTTATCAATTAATTGACTTGGTACTGCTGAAATTTTTAATAAATTTTCAAATATTTTATAATCAAATCCAAGAGATTTAAATTCTGTGTCTATCTTTCTAAAAAATAATAGTTGCTCTTTAGACAATTTTAATTCAATTGGAAAAGCTAGGGTTTGAATATCTTTAGAGTCCTCAAACATGGATTTTAAAAAACTTTCATATAATATTCTTTGATGTGCTAATCTTTGATTAATAATAATCAAAGAAGATTTACTTGTACTGACAATAAACTTATTAAATATTTGAAAAATTTTTATAAATTTTTTCTCTTCAAGCCTAAAGTCAGATTCAATCTTATTTTGTGCTTCTTCAGAAAAAAGACTCTCAACTTTATTATCATTAAATATTTTAAATGGATTAAAACCTGAATCTAATTCAATACTTGGAATTTTCGGATTATTTTTAACTTGAGAATAAGATAGATCCATTGATGGATCTTTTTCAAAATCAAGCACTGGACTGACTTGATAAATTCCAAGACAATGCTTTACAGCGGAATTTATTATTGAATAAAGATTTTGATCATCGTCAAATTTTATTTCAGTTTTATTTGGATGTACGTTTACATCAATTTTCGATGGATCAATCTCTATGAATAAAAAGTAACCTGGGTAAAATCCGTCTTTAATTAACCCTTCATATGAAGAAAAAATTGAGTGATTGATAAATTGACTTTTAACAAACCTATTATTGACGTATAAATATTGATTTGATCTTGATTTTTTTGCAAATTCAGGTTTAAGAATAAATCCAGAAAGATTAGATATTTGAGTCTCTTCACTTAAAGGAATTAAATTTTCACGAATCCTTTCACCAAAAATTGATATAATTCTTTTTTTTAAGGATTCTTTTTTTAAATAAAAAATTTCTTCGTCATTGTTAATGAAAGTAAACTCTATTTCGTTATGCGATAATGCAATACTGTTGAAAACATTAATGATATGTTTTAATTCAACATTATCAGACTTCAAGAAATTTCTACGTGCTGGTACATTAAAAAAAAGGTTTTGAACTTTGATAGAAGTGCCTATATTAAAACTTAACTCTTTTTTTGTAATAATCTTACCAGCATTTAACTCTATTAAATACCCATCATTTTCATTAATTTTAGATGAGGACATTTTGATCATCGACACTGATGATATTGCAGCTAAAGCCTCTCCCCTGAATCCCATTGAATTTATAGAAAATATATCATCAATTTTGTTAATCTTAGAAGTTGCATGTTTAATAAATGAAGTATGCATATCATTTTTAGACATTCCTAATCCATTATCAATAACTTGAATTAAATTTTTACCAGCATTTTTTATTATGACTTTAATTTTTGATGATTTTGCATCAATGGAATTTTCTAACAATTCCTTTAGAACAGATGATGGCCTCTGAACTACTTCACCTGCAGCAATTTTATTTGAAACTTCGGTTGGTAAAATTTTTATTATATCTGGCATTAATCAACTTGGAAAATTGTTAGATCAAAATCAATGATATATAAAAATACCAAAATTAAAAAAACAATTACCAGGATTAACGTCATATTAACTCCTCTATTTTTTCTATTTCGCATTTTGTGCCTTTCCTCTTTCCATTTTTGTCCAATATCAATTGAATTATATGTATCTCTATACTTAGAAAAATTAGACTCAAAACTTGTTGGAATTCCTTCTTTTCCTTTAAAATATCGGGGTGTGTAGTTAAATCTTCTATGTTTATTTAATTTAAACATAGACTTCTTATTTATTTGTAGAATTGATTGAAATCATTTTTAAAGCAGCTTCAGCACAGTCTTCTCCTTTGTTTCCTAACTTCCCTCCACTTCTATCTATAGATTGTTGAATATCATTGTCAGTTGACACGCAGAGAATTATAGGAATCTTAGATAAGATGTTTAAATCTTTAATTCCATTAATTACGGCTTCTGAGATAAAATCAAAATGTTTAGTTTCGCCTTTAATTATGCAACCAATTGTTATGATTGAATCAAAATCTTTTTTCATGAGGATTTTGGTTGCAAATATCAATTCAAAACTTCCTGGAGTGTATATCTCGTAAATATTTTTTTCTAATATTCCATGCATCATTAATTTTTTCTTTGCACCATTAAATAAACTATCAGTAATTTCATTATGCCATTCTGAAATAACACATGCAATTTTAATTTTTTCTGGATTATTAATTTTAAAAGATCTAGTTAAATTATTTCTAGTCAATTTAGTAGACATGCTATTTATTTAGGTTTTCTATTCTCCCTAGCTGAACTTCAACTAAACTAGATTCGTATGAGTCAGGAAAATCTTGTTTGATTCTATTTAAAAAATTAATTGAAGATTTAAATTTTCCAATTTCAGATCCTATTAAAGCTGCCTTAAATAAATACTTTGGGGTTGTATATATATTCTCGTTGTGCTTAAATGCTTTCTGATAATATTCAAAGGCTTCCTCAGGCTGATTTAATTCTGAAAAGCAATCCCCAATAGTACCAAGGGAAATTGATTTAAGCAATATATCATCTGATTTAAATTTCTCTAGGAAAATTATTGCCTTATCATATTCTTTAATGTTTAGATATGACATTCCTGCAGAATAATTTGCAAGATTAGCAGCCTTAGTACCTGAATATTGATCAACTATGTCAAGAAATCCAAACTTACCTTCACCACCATTTAATGCAAGATTAAACAGGGAGTCAGATTCATTTGAAACAAGGGCTAGCTCAAAGAAATACTGTGCCTGGTTAAGTTCACTTATTGCTTCTTTTTCATTCGGCTCAGAAACATATCTATCATAACCTAAAAATGATAGAACAGAGATTGATATTAAACCAATAATAATGAAAATTATATTTTGATTTTTTAGTATCCATTGTTCTGATTTATTAGCAGTTGAATCAAGAGATTCAAAAACTTCAGCTGTTTGGCTCTTATCGGCTTTTAATGTTTTATTGAGTTTATTCTTTTTATAACCTCTCTTTTTAAATGTTGCCATAATATTTTTTTGAATCCCAAAATTAATGTTTTATTTTGAATAGTTATTATGTTTCTGAATTCACTAAAAATTGATAATTATAAAAATCTTAAAAAAGTAAATTTAAAGTTTACAAAAAAAATCAACTGCTTTGTTGGAAATAATGGAATTGGAAAGACTAATATAATAGATTCAATATATCATTTAGCTTTTACTAAAAGTTACTTTAATCCTTCAACATCTCAAAATGTGATGATTGGTTCAGATTATTTTTCAATTAATGGAGATTATGAGATTAAAAATAGAATTGAGAATATACATTGTTATTATAAAATAGGACAGAAAAAAATTATAAAAAGAAATAGTAAAATATATGATAGGATCTCAGATCATATAGGGATAGTTAATCTAGTAATAATTTCTCCTCATGACAGGAATCTTATTACAGAAGGAAGTGAGATGAGAAGAAAATTTATTGACTCTGTGATAGGTCAAGTTGATAAAGTGTATCTAAAAGGCATTATTAATTATAATAAGGTTATTTCGCAAAGAAATTCTTTATTAAAATACTTTTTTATAAATAGAAAATTTGATAAGGATACTATTGAGTCCTATAATCAACAGCTTATTAGTATTGGGACACCAATTTTTAAGGAAAGATCAAAGTTTATGTCGACTTTCATTCCAATTTTTAAAAAATATTATTCAGACATCAGTTCTGGTGACGAGTTGGTAAATATTAATTATAAAAGTGATTTAAATGATGGTAGTTTTTCTGAAATTTTAAATCAAAGTTTATCTAAAGATAGATTTTTACAGTACACATCTAAAGGAATCCACAGAGATGATCTTGTATTTAATATAAATAATAATAGAATTAAAAATTTTGGAAGTCAAGGCCAACAAAAATCATTTTTAATTGCACTTAAATTAGCACAATTTGACTATTACAAAACAAAATTTGGAAATTCACCAATAATATTGCTAGACGATATTTTTGACAAACTTGATCAAAGTCGAGTCAGAAAGATTGTCCATATTCTTGAAAAAAAAGAATTTAGCCAAATTTTTATAACTGATACCCATGTTGATAGAGTTAAGGATGCTTTATCCCTTTCAAAAAACAAGGAAGAAATATTTGACCTTAAAAAAATAAAAAATAATGAGTAAAAGAGGTGAAATTAAAAATATTTCAACAGTAATTAATGATGTTTTATCTCAAAAACATTTCAAAATTGGAATTGATAACTTAAGAGTTCAAGAAGCGTGGAATGAGGCTATGGGAAAAAACATAAATAAATATATCAGTAATATAAAGTTTAGAAATGGTAAATTATCAATTAAAATCAAGTCATCTGTATTAAAAGAAGAATTTAAATTTGAAAAAGTAAGGGTGATTGAGCTATTAAATAAAAAACTTGGTAAAATCTATATTAAAGATATAGATATTAGTTGAAAATTTCATTTTCCTTAAAGTGAAAACTAATTTCTGTAGCTGCATTTTCGTCACTGTCAGAACCGTGAATTGCGTTTTCACCTTTTGATTTAGCAAATTTTTTTCTAATTGTCCCTTCTTCAGCATCAATTGGATCTGTAGATCCAATAAGCTTTCTGAATTCCTGAACTGCATTATCTTTTTCAAGAGCAGCAGCAATTATTGGACCACGAGTCATGAAGCTTACTAGATCAATAAAAAAAGGCTTATCTGAGTGAATTGAATAAAATTTTTCAGCTTCATCTCTGGACATTCTTTTATATTTTAGAGCAATAATTTTGAATCCTGAAGATTCAATCATATTAAGAATAGGTAGCATATTACCTTGCTCAATTGAGTCAGGCTTTAGCATTGTAAATGTTCTATTAGAATTCATGCGGCAAATTTAATAATATCTATGGTTATTCAAAGTT
>MDTG01303700.1_pt1 | contig 13347 bp, 6 predicted proteins | sample 811421 | NCBI WGS metagenome assembly MDTG01 (sample SAMN05326645, study PRJNA326480) | marine metagenome | isolation source: seawater | place: Pacific Ocean: South East | collected 2011 | reverse complement strand
GCACCTCTTTTTATTCTCCCTCTTAATTGTTCTGGGGTTTCACCTTCTTTTAGTTTGTCTATTGCAGAATATTGACCAGAAAATGATCTATATAAAACATCAAGACCCTGTATCCTTGCGTTGAAAAATGGTATTGCGGCAGTAATTGTTTTAAAAATTGGTGATAGTCCTCTACGACCAAAGTTAATTATTTCTAATGCTTGATATGCGGCTTCAGATTGTGCCTGTCCTTCTGTAGCACCATTGTTTTTCATATATTTATATACAGCATTGTATACAGCATTTCTTGTTGCACCATCTGACTTGGTTGTTAATGATCCCAATCCATCCCATAATTTATAGAAAGCATCTTCAGGTTTCATTGCACCTTGTTTTGTTAGACCTTGCCTTCTCATTGTTCTTTCAACGAATTGCCTAACACTACCTTCTTCGTTTGTATAATCATAACCGCCAATGATGCCAAACTTTTCTAGTTCTTTTAGATCACCAAACATATTCTTAAAAGAATCTATGACTGGTAAATATCCTTCATCAATACCACCCATACCTTTACCATACATTGCACCACTCGTAACAGCAGAAGATAAAGTATCTCTTAAAATATTTACCACAATGAATCCGGGATCACGAGTAACTGTATCTCTTAAAAAGCTAGCTGGCATACCTGCCCATTTAGCTAACTGGCTAGTTGATGTGCCACCAACAGAAGATATTGATTCAAACAATTCTCTGTCTTTAACTACCCAAAAATATTTAACTCCATTTTCATAAGCACTAACATATTGAACACCTTTGGGAACACGACTACCATCATTAAAAAACTTTTTGTTTCTAGTAACACCCATACTTTCAGCCAATCCCATAGTTTCTAAATCTTTTAGCAACATTGATGTGCCTTGATTTTTAAGACCTGCTGTTACTATTGCTAAAGAATTTCTAGTAATTGCTTCTATAGGATTCATTGTAATTTTCTTATCAGAACCTTTAATCTCTATATCTAATGGATTATTAGGTATCATACTTGTACCTATACTAGTTCCAGTAATACTCATTTTGTCTGCTTCTGCTTCAGTAATCGACATATCTCTGTAATATGGATAATAGTGTGAGTTTTCTAGCCATTCTTCCGCTTGCTCTTGAGAAAGAATACCTCTCCTTACTGCCCACTTTACTATGTATCCATTCCATTTTTGATAGTTATTGTAAACAGCAACAATCTCTGGATAGTCTTTACCTAATTGTTTGGCAACCTTTATGTCTTGCTCAGTAACAGGAGTTTTAATTGGTAGTCCAGTTTTAACATCTATTTTAGGAGGTCGCATTGCTACTGCGTAATGCCTAAACATATCAATCATATCTACATCTGTTCTTTGATATAGCGGTGCAAAAAAATGTGTTGCTCCACCTACTTCTCCAGTTTCTTTTCCATTATGATCTACTAATTTCATTGGTCTAGTTGTAGTAATAGAATCTGACTCATTACCTTCTTTATCTATAACTGTATCTGTTATATAACCCATAGTAAGCATCGGCTGATATATACCTCTAGCTTTATCAGCCAATCTTAAATGCGCCATAGTCCTAGTTAAGATATCATTTTCTTTTAATCTAAATTTTCTTGATTGCTCTTCAGCTTCTTGCTCTGTCCATGGCAATCTAGTTTTTGGATTAACTCTTTTTTTACCTGTCGTTTTATCAATACCAAAATACCATTCAGGTTCTTTTGAATCTTTGAATGTATATTCTGGAGCTGTATAGTTATCAACAATTTGCGCTCTAAATTTTTTGACCATCGCCCTAATATTTTCAGTAGGGTTTGATATAACATCTCTGAAAGTTTCGTATTGACTTTTTGGCTCTTCACTTCTTCCTAGTCTATTCATAGACTCTTCTGCATAGCTAGGAACAGCACGACTAGTGCTAAACTTAGGTGGGTCTTGAGTTAAAGCAGTTATATCTTTATTGAAATTTTCTGCGGCTTCTAAAGCAACATCAGAAGCATTTAAATTATAGTGAGGTATGTTACCTCTAGGTGTTTTCTTAACCTTTTCTTCTACTTCTTTAACAGCTTTTCTTATAGCTTTCGCTCTAGAAGAGTTGCCTTTACTTGCATCTCTATTCTTTCTAACAAAAGTGCGAACACTTTTCTTAGTAGGTTGAGGTGCTACTTCATCTGTTATTTCTTTAAGCTCTCGCTCTTGCTCTCTTCGTTCAGGAGATTTTCTCCGTCTGGCGACATTGGGGTCGATACTCTGCCCATTATCCTGAAGAACTTCTCTTGTGCTAGTCGTTCCTTTTTCGTAGGCTTCGGTAAGTTGGTCGAGTCTTTCACGATTTACTCCTTCTGATTCATACCACGGAAATCCTTGTTTAACTTTACTAACTAAAAAACCTTGAGGTACAACACCTGTAGTTGGTTTTTTTACAAGGTTTATAAATTCATTATAAGAGTCTAAAGTAAATGTAGCAAGATCACCATTAGATTTAGGATAGGTAACATAAGCATTACCATTTGCATCTCTTGCATATGTTGCACCATAGTTATAAAAATCATAACGACCTTCAGGAACACCTAAATCTGCGTATGGTTTTACATCCATTCCTTCTAATGCTTCTCTATAAATACCTTGTATACTTGGGTGTTCTACTTCTTGATTAGAGCTTCTTACCCAGCTTTCCCAATGATATCTTCCTACTGATGAATCTTGAGGTCTACCGATTGCTTCATATAAAGAATCTATTTTATTTAATAATGCTTTTTCCATAGCTTCATATCTAGCAAGACCATGAATATTATTTAACTGATTAGCAACATCATCATAAATATTTTTCTGATATTTATTTTTACCATCCCACATATTATTTATTTGTATTCTGTCTAGAACAACAACATCATTCCTTCCAGACATTAACAAATTAAATGACAATACTTTATTATTTATTCCAGAGTTTTGTATTATTTTGTAATACTCTCTTCTTATTTCAGCAGAAGATAATTCTTGATTTGCAAATAAGTCATGTATCGCCTGTAGTTTTGATGCACCATTAGATTGTTTTTTAGATGCCTTCTTTAAAAATATTTTACCAAAATCATTTAGATTATTAGTAACAGACTTACCGAAAGAACCTTCTGGCATTACAGTTTTAGACCATGCTAAATATTCATTAACATCTACATCTGTAAACTCTTTTTCTAAAGCTCTAGCAATAAACTCATTAAGTCTTGGATCATTAGTAGCATCTATAAAAGCTGACTCTTGATTAGATGCAGTAGCTTTTCTAGATAACATACCCCATGCCATTAACTTTGCGGTAGTTTCTGGAGTAGCAGTACCATCTGCGTATATCTTACGCATTTCTTCTACACCTCTAAAACCTAAGTCAACATTTTGTAATTGTTTTTTATTTAACTTACCTTTATGTAATTTTTTCCAGCTATCTAAATCATTTACCAAAGCAATTAAATTACTAGGAGGTATAAAGGTTTCATTATCTCCAACTAAATCTCTTTCAAATGCCAACCACGCTTCCTCCGAATCAAGTGGTGATGGATGCCTATCAGACAATCCTTGTAAATCTTCTATTACTTGATCTGCATTTTTGTCTGTCATAACTTTTACTACAGCAGATTTACCTCTAACTTCTCCATCTGAATCTACAGTATATTCTCTACTTACCCCATGTTTCCTGCCTGTCCTAGTGGAGAATAATGGAATCGTAGTAATACCTTCATTTTCTAATGTTTGCCTTATACTATAAAGTTCATTTTCTAATTTCATCCTAGTATTAGGGTTCATACTTTCAGTCATTAGCTGTCTTTCTAAAAAGTATGCTCTTTGTCGTAAAGAGTCTAATGAAAAATTATCTGATTCTTTAGTAGAAAAAGCAGGAGCATCAACATATTTTTGTTCAGCAGTTATTCCTCCAAAACCACTTTGAGTTTTGTCTATTTCTCTAAGGGTTCTAATAACACCTCTTTTCCTACCACCTATTACACCAGACTCAATATCAGAAAATAGTTCAGATGCTTTGTTGTAACCAGAGTTACGCATTGCTTGACCCATTGATTTAAAAAACTGTATTATTTTTTGGAATATAGTTTCTGCTTTCGGAGGAACATCTGGTCCTACATTTCTTGCTCTATATAATTCAGCAATAGCTTCTTCAACATATGCTTCTTCTTTTGCTTCCTCATAAAGGTTTTTGTTGCTTTCAAAAGTATTTGAATTTACATCTTTACTCATTTGATAAAAAGTTTTTCCTGCGTGTTTACTGCTAAAAGAAGCAGGTACTTTTCTTTTCTTAACTTGATTTCTTAAATAGTTATACTCTTTTTCTGTAATTAAATCTTTTGCACGAAGAGCATGAATCATTTCATGGTCTACAATTTTATTGATAGCATTTTGTATTTCTACATCAGAAGCATTACCTTCAGGATTTACAGTATTTAAAGATATATATATAACATCATTCGCTCTATCATATGCTCCTTCTCTATTTTCAATTAATGATTTATCTAGAACGAGCTTGTCATCTTTAACCTTCATAAATTCAGGTGAGATAATATCGTTACTAACAACCAAACCTGTTTCTTTAAGACCTGCTTTGCTTAATATTTTTTTAGCTTCTTTTGCAAACTTGTTTGTTTTACCTTCTTGTATTGCTTCATTGTAATTTATTTTTTGTCTTTCCATATCAGATGGTGGTAGTAACTTAGCTTGTTTTGTTTCTTCTTGCGAAACAAGCTCATCAATTACTTCAGGTGTTAGTTTGCCTTCAGCTTCTAGTCTTTCTCTATACTCTGTAGGTGTTTCTCCAAATCCTTCTGATCGTCTATTTATTTCAAATTCAAAATTATTTACCAGTCTATATTCGTTTGCTTTTGCTAACTTCTCTGCTCTACCACTATAAATAAGATCATCAATAAATTTTTGATCTTGACCAAATTTCTTAACATCTTTTAGTGAAAAGCTAGAGCCATCATCTCTAACATTAGCAACAAATTTATCAGTATCTTTTGCTGTGTAATCTCTATTTCTAAAGTCAGGAAATGGTAGCGATTTAGTGAAAGGTGGTAGCGCATCAAGCCTTGCTAGAAATAATCTTCTAGCTCCTTCTAACTTGGTATTAGAAATATTTTCTATGCCAGTCCATTGTTTGGCGGCATACTTTACGGCAGGGTCATTAAAGTTTAGCTCTATATTTTTCATAGCCGCAACTTCTTTGATGTATTGATTGCTTGTATTTGGTTTAGGTTTACCATCATTTAACAATGAACCAGACTTTTTAAATACAATGTCAGCTCTTTCTTTAAGCAACTGATTAAAGTCTTGAGTGCTGAGAGCTTGTTTAGCTTCTTCTAATGTATAACTTTCTTTTAAAGGAAGTCCTTTTGTTTTTAAATATTTACCAGCATTATCTAAATTAGCTCTTTTAGAAACCAAAGGATCAAGTTTCATTATCCTTTTTCTTAACTTTTCATTTTCTTTTTTGATAGCCTCTGCTGTCTTAGTTCTATTTCTAGACAATAAATCTTTTGAATTTTTAGTAATCTCTTGTTCAATTTTAGATTGTTCTTCTATTTGTTTTTTTCTAGCAGATGAAAGATTAGCATCATAATTTATTAACAACTGCAAAGGTACAGTAGTTACATTTGAATCTTGAGTAGTTACTCCAATAACTTTACCAGTAGAACTCTCTATCAAACCTAAATTATAAAGATCATTTTCTACTTTATAATCTATTAAACTTTGATCGTACTCATTTAATTTTTTACTTTTTTCTGCTATAGCTTTTGCTTCAGTATCGAAAGTGCTTAATCTTTTATTTTCATTTAAATCAATTAAAGAAAATTTACCATCTGCATCTCTAGATATTTCTATGTTTGGTGATAGTCCAATCTCATCTGGTAGTTTAAGCTCTGGTTTTACAACATTTTCTTGTGGCTCAAATATTTCTACATCACCTTGTTTTGATAGCTGTTTAAAATATTCTTTTCGCCTGCTATAAATACCATCTACATTTTTTCTGTGTTTTCCTTCCATATCTAAGAAGTATGGATCAGTAATACTTCTTTTTTTACCTATCATGCTTTTCAAAATAACATTAGTTGAGCCACCTATAACACCACCAACAGCAAGCTCATCAAACCAACTATCTAATATAGGTAGTTCATCACTATATAATCCACGAGCAGTAAGGTCTTGCATTAAACTAGCACCAACTTCTTGACCACCCTCTGCTATTGCACCTGTAGTAAATTGTTTTAATGCTTGAAATATTTTTTCTCTATCAGTTTTAAATCTTAGTGCTTCTTTAGGAACACCTTTTAAAAACTTAGTAATAGGTAATAGTTCTGTTAATCCTATTAAACCACCAGTTAATGTTGCTAGAGTTTCTGCAATAGGACCAACATCTTCTCCCATTTCTCTAGAAAGCTGTACTCTATCTGCGGCTTGTGACATACCAGAAGGTACAGCAAGAGCGGCAGGAAATTGAAAAGTAGGGCTTCTTAAATCCATTCCAAGTTTAATAAAAGGTGTTGCTTTGCTTGTTCTAGCTATTGCTTGACCTGCCGCACCTGCACCTAAGAATGGTAAGAAAGAACCGATACCTTCACCTAACTTGGTACTAAATTTATCTGCATATAGGGGATCACCTGCAAGAATAGAATCTTCTTGTAAAGACCTTTCCATGGCTCTCAAACCTTTTAAAGTTTGACTATCATCTCCAATATCAAATAAAGAAACTATACCTTCAGGCACACTCAATGCCAGATTAGCTAATCCTCTAGGTACAGCTTTTAAAGCCTCTCCTGCCTGAGTTAAAGCATTGGTATCTTCTAAATCTAATCCATCATAATTAGCTTTTACATAAGAAACTAACTCTGCTTTCTTTAAAGGATCAGTAGGTATCTTTATTTTTTTACCATCAGGTAATTCGTATATAGACATTAACCTACTCTAGCTTCTTCTACTGGATTTTTTTTATTTTTTGCACCCATCCCTAAATCACCTCTCATTAAAGAAAGTTGTTCTAACAAACTAGCTATATGCATTTTTAATTCTGGACTTTCTACCATAGCTCCGCTTTCAAGTGCTTTATTTATTGCATTTACTTCATTTATTATACTTTGCTCTGTATTACCTTCTGCTTGAGCTTGATAGTATGCAGTCCTAGCTTTTCTTTCTTCTGCTTCTGACTTGTCAATTTTCTCTTGTCTTTCTCTAGCTGAATATTCACTTATTGCGCTATTAATATTTTTTGCTAACTCTGTAGTATTTCTAGCACCCATAAGACCAAATCCAAGCTGAGCCATAAGAAGAGAAGGCATACTAGCTTCATCAGTTCCAGATACATTATCCCCAGACAAACCAGCAGACTGTTCTCCAACATTTCCAGTACCATCCATTCCCTCCATTTGATTTATATCACCATCTTCAAGACCACTTGCATAAGCAGTCGCACCTAAACCACCAGCAAGACCAGCTCTTTTTTGAACTATGTTTCCTAATACGCTTGTTGGAACACTTTTTTTGCCAGCAAATTTTCCTCCTTCTCCTGTCATTCTTTTCAAATAGTCAGCTCGCATTTTTGGTGACATTGCTTTAAATGCGGCAATACCTATTGGTTCTGATATTTTTCTATTATAAAGACTAGCACCTTTTTTAAATAAAGCTGGAAGTCCATATCTAACCGCACCATAAATACCTCTAGCTCCAAGACCTACAGGTGATAATAAACTTAACGCAGTTAGTCCTGTACCAATAGATTTAGTCCAATTTATAGTTCCATCTGGATCACGAAAGTCTAATGCTTTCTCCATGAATGATCTGCCACCTTCGTTATATCCTGTTATTCCACCCTCTGCCATCATCTGCATACCTTCTAATCCAGAAGAAGCAGGAACATCACCGCCAACTGGTGATTCACCCATAGGTGAGGAGAGTGGTTGGTTAGATGATATTCCTGCCGAACCCATTAACTGACTTACTTCTGATTCTGCAACAGTAGGTTGTGGTGGATTTTGTTGAGAGTTACGCATATCGTTTCTTCTAGCAACTTCAGCTAAAGCAATGTAAGAAGGAACAATAGTTTGTGCTTGTACTTCTTTAGCTAACTGATCATCAGGCATATATTCAACAAATCTACTTGCATCTTGTAATCCCATCATTATGATCGCCCTCTTGTTGCATTATATAATCCTATACCACCCAATCCTAAACCAGCTAATGTTTGGAAAAGTCCGGGCTGTCTTTCATATGTACTTTTAGTTTGAGTTGGATGCATTGGCAATCCTTGTAACATAGCATTGTAGAAAGATAATTGTTGCTGTGGATAATCTCTTTGTCTTGTAAAATCTTCGTAACCAATATCTAATCCAGCTTGTCGCATTTGTCTTTGCTGTGAGCCAATACCTTCTAATGCTGATATTCTAGATAAAGCATCTTGTTGTATCGTGCCACCTAGTCCTGCTTGAGCTTCACCAGCCATTATTCCGTATCTACTAGATAGATCATAAGCCTGTGCTTCTGCTTGTCTATCAGCTTGTAACTGTCTAGCCGCTTGCTCATAAGCTCTCTGACTACCTTTAGCTTGAATGTCATCCATTTGTGTACCAAGATTACGCTCTCTTTCTGATTGCATAATGGCTTCACGATAACCACCTAGTCCACCTGCTCTGGTAGCCGCATCAGAAATTTTATCTCCTGCCATCTCTGATCGTCTTTGTGCTTCTCTTTTTTGTATATCAATAACATTTTGTTGATATGGATTCATTCTGTCTGCAATAGCTTGATTATCAAATGGAGTTGCAGAGTAACTACTTATATTACCAAATCTTGTTGAGGCATCTGTATATTGCTGTGGTGTTCCAGCACCTGCAAAACCACGAGTCATAGCTTGTGCGTTTAATTCGTCAGGAGAAAAGTATGCTAATCGTTGACCGCCATATGGAGTATATGGCTGTAGTGACTCTACCTCTGATCTTCTAAAAGCTCTTTCTACATATGGCTGTGCATATGCAGGTAATGTATTTTGTTGTACTGTTGATGAAGTATGCTGTGTGCTTGGCGCACTACTTCCGCCACCGCCTGACATTAATTATTCTCCTTAAATTTCATTTCAAAATGAACATGACTTGCTTGCCAATTATCATCTTTCTTTGTTGACCAATGAGCAAATCCTTTTCTACCCATTGCCTCTATGCCATCACATTGATTGTCTTTTGCCCAATTATCAAGTATTGGTCTACCAACTTCTATCCAATCTTCCATGCTTTTACCTGCCAACTGAGATATATGTAACATTTTTAATCCTGTTGGGTAGTAAACAAATGTTGTAATCACACATCCTTTAATTACATTTTCATTTTCTTCAAAAGCTATCCAAAGAGTAGCCTCACCTGTAAGTATTTGTTTGTATATAGTATCTGCTGTATGTCTGCCATTAGATCGCTTGCATGATCTTTCTATATATTTTTTTATGTTTTGCCATACCTTAAATATATCTTTAGGAAGTATTGCAGAAAATCTATATGTATCTAATTCGATTGCTGGCTGATTCATGCTGGCATCAATCCTCCTGCATTATCTAATCTTGGTGCTTGTTTAGTAGTTCCTGTTCTTGCCATCCTAACATTGTCTAGCATATCGTCTAATATGCCTGCACCAGATTCAGTATCTCCATCTCCCAAACCTGACACTACATCAGCAGGAACAATATATTCGCCTTGAGATACTGCGGCTGGACCGCCACTAATAGTCATAGGTACATCATCTGTCATACCTCCCATATTTGCACCAGATATTAGTCCTTCTGTTTGTGATTGACCTCCAGACATTTGTTGCAATATCATTTCTCTAAGTTGCATAAAACTTTCAGTTCCATATTTATTTACAAAAGAACTTACAGAATCATCATTTCCAGAATCACCAGAAATATATCTAATAACTTCTTGTGTAACAGGATCAGCCAACATTTCTTGTGTTAAGCCACCTTCTTGATATCCCATTGCTTCTACAGCTTCGGGTGCTTCTTTAGCTAAAGCCTCTAGACCCTCATTAGGATATGTTTTTCCACCTTCTGCTTTTCTATTCCTACCTCCTCTTCCTCTTCTTGCTCTATCTTGTCCTCTTGGAACAGTAGTTGTTACAGGTGGTGGAGGTGCAAAATAATCTTGAACAATAGGTGATGCTACAGTACTACCTAATAATGAAGGATCAAATGCGCCTGATTCTATTTCTTCTCTTGATAAATTAGAAGTATCTGGCATATACATAGGTGGTGGTGTTTGTATTGGTGCAGGTGTTGGTGCTTCTCTTGGTGGAGGTGGAGTCATATCCATCATTCCATTCATTGGAACACCTGTATCTAGCATTTCTTTTTCTTCCCCATAATACCTTCCAGCAAATGAGTCAATAAGTGAACTAACAGGATCACTTGTTTCTTCTACAGGAGGAACATATATAGGTACATTAGGCTCTGCATCAGCAACCGCTTCAGTTACAGGCGCAGGCACAGGATCAGGCATTACAGGTGCTGGTCCTCTTTCAAATGTTTGTTTTTGAAATGGGTCTATTGAGTATGGTTGACCAGTTGGTGCATTGTAAAACGATTGATAACCTGCTGTTTGTGTTGGGTCAAATGGTGCTGTCATTGATGGCATATCTGAGCCTTCTGTTCCAAAAGCATAACCAGATTGACCGCTTACTATTTGTGCAGAACTAGGATTTAAGTTTTTTAGATAACCAACTTCTGGTTGAAATCCAGCCATAAAGAATGGATTAATATCTCTAGCTTCTACACCAGCAGTTGGCTTAAACTCCTTTTTTGCTTGTTCTGTTTTGCGACCTCCTCTATATGTTTGAGGTTGGTTAAATCCAGATAACATCGGAATATACTCAGGATGTTGAGCTAATATTCTATTGTATTCTTCTGTATCACTAGTTTTTAAATTTTCCATTTGTCTATTGAAATCTTCTTGAGAGTTCATCATTCCATAACCTGATGCACCGAGGTAAGTAGGAATGTATGCAGATGGTTTACTCATTGCTGTACCAAACGCTTTTAATCCTTCACCTTTTGCTCCAGCAAGTGTTCCAACATTTTGCAATGGAGTCGTTACGCTTGACCCTACTGCTGATGGTAAGTTTATAGTTTGACCTATTTTTATAAGATCAGGATTAGCTATTTCATTAAGTTTAGCTAATTCTGCAACTGTTGTTCCTTGTTGCCCTGCTATACCGCTAAGAGTATCACCAGCTTTCACAGTCATTGTTGCCGCATCTGTTGCTCCTTTACCTCCTAATGCACTTGCTCCAGCTCCTAATGCTTTACCTATACCATATCCCATAAGACCAGACATTAATCCTTTCTTCGCATCACCTGTTGCCGCAAATGTTCCAAGACCAGAACCTAATGCCGCTAGTCCTGCGCTACCCAAACCACCTAAAAATGTTCCGCCTAATAAAGCTGGTGCGGCTACTGAACCCAATAATGGTAGTAAGAATGGCAAGAAGGCTTCTGGCTGTCCTGTTTCTGGATTGACTGTCAATGGCATAACTTGTGAAAGCCCAGCAACTTCTGCTGGGTTAACATGAAGAAGCATACTATCTCCATATCTACCTTGTGCCGCTACATTCTTTGCTTGTTGTGCTAGACCACCTTGTGCATATGAACTAATAGGAACACCACTAGTTCTTTTGTTTACTGCCATTCTTCTTTGTCTTTCTAATTCTAATCTTCTCTGTTCTGCTAATCTTATTTCTCTTTCTTTTTTCCTATTTTTGATTCCAGTAAAATCATATAAAGCATCTACATCAATAGCTTCTACAAGACTTTGCACATCTAAGTTATTGTCTTGTGCAAAATCAGAAAGGGTATCAACAAAATCTTTTCTTATAATATTAATATTACTAGCAAAACTTTCTGCTCCTTCTTTAGCTTTGTCTGTAATAGAGTCTGAATACTTTTTCATTAAGAAACTTAGATCACCATCTTTAATAAATCTATCTGCTTTATTTAATCCTCCAAGTATTGCCGCAATTTCATTATTTGCAAAACTAGATAATGATCCTTTAATAGCATCTGGTGCATCTTTAATTATTTCTTGTACTGCTTGCCCAGCTTTATTTGCAGATTGAATAACTGATTCTTTCATAGGTGAAAGAGTATCTTCTATTGTAGATGGACCTTGTACTGAAGTAACTTGAAAAGGATCATAAGTAACAGGAGGTGCATTATTAGCTACAAAATTCTGAATATTTCCTCCAGTATCTTGAGCAAATTGTTTTAAATTTGAAAAAATATTTTTTGGATGAAAATCTTTACTTGCTTCAGCTATTGCTCGATCTAACTTATCTTGATCAACTATTTGAGATTGTGCATAAGCAACTGCATCATCACTTGCATCTGGCATTAAATTAGAAAAAAAGTTTGCACCAGTTTGACTGGCTTCACTTGTCATTCGATTGATATCATCAACAGAAAGTAAAGAAGGTCCACCGGGAATATTATCAATATTAGTATTAGGAGATGGTCCAGCTACTGGCGGAGGTGTACCAGCTCCGGGAACTGACATCATCCTATCGTAGTAAATTAAATCTCTATCTTGAATTTGAGGATTCATTTGCATCAACGCATCTACTGATGTGCCATACTTCCTTGCCAACGCTGATAATGTATCACCCTGTTGTATTTTGTATTGTGCCATTATTATCTAACCTCTGTGCTTTCGCATCCAAAAACATTAAAACTCATGTCTACTGCGCTTGTGTAGACCTTCAAAACATCCGTTTGATTTAGTGTCATTCCAATTACTATAGACAAAGAATCATTTGCGGCTACTGATTTATCATAATAAATATATTGTTTATCATCAGCACCTGCACCACCAACATGAACACTCAGTCTAAATGTAATAGCAGAACCAGTTCTATTTGCCGCAACAATAGAACTAATAGTAGTTTGTGTCATGTCTGGAACTGTGTATAAAACTGTAGTGGTAGTTGCGGCTGGGTCTAGTTGTCCTAGTACCTTTAATACATCAGCCATGTTTTACACCCATTAATAGAAATTGTTTCTTTCTGATAGCATTGCTTAACTGATTGCTATCTATTTTTTCTATTCTTTTTAATTGAGCAGAAATGTTTTCTACTGTTTGCTCAAGTAATCTTCTGGTTATTTCTTGATCGGTAGGATCGTATTCTTTAGGAGGAAGAGGCAAACTAATTGTTTTCACATCTAAACTCATGCCGCCCTCCTGTTATATTCTTCTATGTGTTCTGGGTATAACGATTTAATCAAGTAAATAAAGTCATCAAAAAATATATCGCAAGTAATAAGATT
>MDTG01242969.1_pt1 | contig 13347 bp, 15 predicted proteins | sample 811421 | NCBI WGS metagenome assembly MDTG01 (sample SAMN05326645, study PRJNA326480) | marine metagenome | isolation source: seawater | place: Pacific Ocean: South East | collected 2011 | reverse complement strand
TAAATTTTCAATATAGAATGGTGTCATTGACATGATAGTTCTGTAAATTGCCTTGGCGTACATTTGTATTAAAGTGTCATATTTTTTTATATCAGTATAATTCAGAATGTCATTAGACGATATACCAAAGAAAACTCAGTATGTCATAATTGACTCAAACTTTGTAAATGGCACAAACAATACATTTTCACTGGATCTTCAACTTGAATCAAATACACACGTCGAAGACATGGGTCGCGTCATTGGTATCAAAATGGTGGACTTCTATATCACACAGGTGGGTGGGAATGATGGTACAGATACAGACATAGCAAAGTTTGTTGACATAATATGCCCAGAAGTTCCAAAAGTTGCCCAAATTCTTGATGAGAGACATGGACAGATTCTGGCCAGAGTGCCACTTGAGAGACACTTTGCTGGAAGTAATGATGTAATTCTTCGCGACAAACAATGGAAGAGTTTTCAACGTCAAACAAACTTCTTCAATCCCATATCAATAAAGAAGTTGAACTTCAAAATATATGAACAACAAGACGATGAGGACTATGTGTTGCTTCAACCGGATGCAAAGTGGTACATGGTGCTTGAGATTACAACTGTAAATGTAAAAGAGAAACCTAAAGACCGCGAGCTGCAAATACTACTAACGCTACAGAACTTGCTTGCAAAGATAGATACACTGAATCAAAATGTACAGCGGCTACCCGATACACCACCTGAAGCACCAAAAGAGAAATATTCCTTTGGTTTACTCGTGTTAATCCTGGCGACTATTTTCGGAGGTTTCGTTTGGTCTGTGAATCGCGCGACTCCTTCTTCTTCGGCCATATGATTTTAGCTTCAAATAATATTTTCGGTTTTGAGGGCTTACCACGGATGTTTGTTTTTGGTGGTATTTTGATAGGCTTAAAATTGGGTGTAATATGCTTCATTTACTGACGCAGATCCTGGACTGCCTGAGTAAATGTAAAAAGATGTTTTGACTAAGGGTGAAAAACTGCAGATATCTTAGACTGTCGTCTTTTTGGTGGTTGTAGATTTCTTGGTGGTGGTTTTCTTGGTGGCAGTTGAGACCTTTGGCTTCTCCGCGACTGGGGTTGGAGCTGGTGCTTCTTCCTTGGTGAACTTACACTTGCACTCACCAGATGGTCCGGCTGGACCGGCTGGGCCCTGTGGACCGGCTGGGCCCTGGACACCTTCACCCCCTCCAACACCGCCGTCAACAATCTTTAACAAAAGGTCGTAAAGGCGACCCTTATCAAGTCTGGTGCGCTTCATTTCATCCTGAATTTCCTTGCGAAGAGATTCCATTGTATTATATATAAAAGAGAGATTATCTTTAAACTAAATGATCATCATCGGAGGACATCTTAATAGTGGGATAGGTCAACACGCATACAAGTACACAAAAGTATTTGACAATGCGACCTATCACCTTATAGGTACCGAGATTCCAGAAAGTGAACACGGACTTCTTTTCCTGTTACCTGTGAAACCTCACCTGGATTACATAAAATATGCGAGGACGCGAATCAAGAACCTGGCAATCATGACAGTCTGTGAAACGGAGACTGTACACGAAGACTATGGTCTCATCATGAAAGAATCAAAGAGGGTTGCGGTTCCAAGTGAGTTCTGTAAACGAGTTCTTTCCAGACAGTTCCCAGATAACGAGTTTTACATTATTCATGCGCATATTCCACCTCCCTCAAAGCCATATACATTTTACCACATTGGTAATATCTTAGACGATAGAAAGAACTTCCGAGGAATACTGGAGGCATTTGTGCGATTAAACAAACCAGATGTGCGCCTCGTCGTAAAAGCGACATGTAACTCAAATGTTGACATTAAACTTCCAAATGTTGAAGTTATTAATGGGCTCATCTCAGATGAAGAAATGGATAGACTTCACGATCGGTGTGACTGCTATGTGAGTTTCTCAAAGTCTGAGGGTGTTGGTATGGGCCCGGTTGAGGCGGCACTTCGTGACAAACCGGTAATCGTCACAAACTACGGTGGATCACCCGAGTATGTCAAGACGCCATACACAATTGATTGTGAACTTCAAGAGCTGGAGAGGGACGATTTCCTCTTCAAAAAGGGGATGACTTGGGGTAAGCCAAATCCGAGCCAACTCTTGGAGTTCATGGAGGATGCCTATAATAAGAAGCTTCGCTATATGGACCACGAATACACGAAAAACTTGGTTGGTAAAGAAAACATTTTACAAGAGTTCATCTTGAATGTAATTGGTACCGAGAACAACGAGACCAACAAGGATGGTTCCGTTCATTAAGGCATCCTGTTGCGCAATCATAGTCATGACAAGATCATCAACTGGTTTGATACCCGTTGGCTTCTTCAAAATACGAGGAACAATAATGTTTATGGCGAGGTAGAGAGCCATCGCTATTATTACAGGTCTAAGAGTCTCCTGATCTAACATGTTGTTTATAGTACTATTGGATTTTAATTCCATCTAATTTGCTAAGAAGGTCACTTACATCTACCTTGTTCCCAATGCTCGTTGAAGCAACCCGGTGCTTGCGACAGTAGTCACCACACACAGCCTTGAACCGACAAGGCTTTCCAGACATCGTCGTCGCACAGCAAATCTTGTGGGACGTGCGTTGGTCGGGTGTATTTTCCTTGGGTGGCGCGTCAAGGACAATAACCGAGCTCCCCTTTTTTGTATTGTTGTGTTTGACATATGCCATCTTACACTTCCAAGTCGCATCCGCTAAACGATAGCACTTTTCATTTGGCTCGCGAAGGCGGTACATCTTTACCGCGTTGGCGAGGCAAGTAGACCACATAGCATCACGAATGACTTCCATCTTTCTTTGTTTGAATATTTGAATGTCTGAGACCGACTTAGGTTTCATATGATTGTAGATCCAGCTAACATAAGAAATATAATAAACAATATGAAGTTTAATATACGCTTTTCAGTACAAACAAGTTGTACATCATCTCTCTCTTCCATCGGTATTTCTATGACATAATCTTCATTTACTCCCAAAACAATGTGGTTATTCGGTTGTTGAACGACCACATAATTATTCATAAATTACCATATCACCTTTATTTTAAGCTTCACCACCAATTTCAGCCAAATAGACATCAACTTCACCAACAAATTCTGGACACTTTGCAGAAGTCTTCTTGGTGACCATATCTTGAACATTTGTGACATGTTCCTTGAACTTCTTGACATCTATACCAGTGGCATTGTGAATTTGTGAATCGGTGGCAAACTCTTTGAGGGCGTAGAAGTAAGCCGCTGCATAGTTTGCGTGAAGTATAGCAATGACCGGTGATTCATCCTGTTGAGCAGCCACGGCATAGCGGGCTGATTGTCTCACAAGCTTCTCTATGGCCTTGTTCATACCCCGAGTCTTATTTTTCATCATGAGATAAAGTACAAAAATTATAGCTATTAGATAAAGATAAGCCATCTTCTATTTATAAGTATGAAAATAAAATGGAAGTATCTGTGTCACTTCTGTCTGGCACCACTTGATCCATACTATAAAAATGGGAAGGGATGGGAACTCCGTCTCTTTGATATGTACTTGCGTCAAACAGAACCACCACTTGAACTGAATAATGGGTACATCATGGGAGATCTCCGTGTATGTAAATGTTGTTTTATGAATGGACCTATAAAGTATAATCCACGCATAGACACCCTTCGTCAAATTGGGGCAATTAAGTTTGATAGACCCAAAACACTCTCTATTACGATAAATGAACTATTGGCATGGATTGAAAATTTCTACTTGATCCTTGAGGAGAATAAACCTAAGTAAAGAATTGACACCCTAAAAATTAAAGAAAGATGGGTGAGAGTATTCAAAAACTTACCCACATTGAACATGTCCTTAAGAGACCTGACTCGTATGTTGGTCCAGTGGACATTGGTTCCGAATCATACTGGATTTTTCACAAAACTGATAATCAATTCAAAAAGAAGAATGTCAACTATTCCCCAGCTTTGCTCAAAATATTTGACGAAATTCTTGTCAATGCAATTGACAGAAACTCTGTACATCCAAAGAGTGTTACGAGCATCTCGGTGGGGATAGACAAGGAGACTGGTTCTATTACCATTGAGAATAATGGCCCTCTCGGTGGCATCGGTGTGCGTATGCACGAAAAAGAGGGTATTTGGAATCCCGAACTTACATTTGGGCATCTTCTTACGAGTACAAATTATGATGACACAAAGAAGAGAATTGTGGGAGGTCGCAACGGCTATGGTGCCAAGTTGACCAACATCTACTCATCGGAGTTTTCCATTGTGATCAAGGATGGGGAGACAAAGCAGTGTTACACACAAAAGTGGAACAATAACATGACGGTGTGTCACCCACCAAAGATTACAAAGCATTCTGCCTCAACTTCTTCGGTCTCAATCACTTTCATCCCTGATTGGAAGAGATTTGGTATGAATAAGATGGATGCCTCAATCTACAAAATCTTTGAGAAGCGGGTTTGGGATGCAAATATCTGTACGACTCCAAACTGTAAAGTGAAGTTTCAAGGTGAAGCCCTTCCAAAGACTTCGTTTGAGGCTTACGCCAAGATGCATGAAGGTGTCACGGATATCTGTTCAGTCACCACCGATCGCTGGTCAGTGTGTATTGGTCCATCAGACAACGGACTTGAACAAGTCTCTTTTGTGAATGGTATATCTACAACGAAAGGTGGAACCCATGTGGATCATGTAGCTTCTTACCTTGCCGCCGGTATCATTGATGAGATGGCAAAGAAGATCAAGTTGAAGCCACAACAAGTCAAGAATACTTTCAACATCTTTGTGAAAGCAACCCTTGAGAACCCAACCTTCTCAAGTCAGGTGAAGTCGGAGTGTACCTCAAAGGCTCAAGACTTTGGGAGTAAGTTTGATCCACCAAAGAACTTTGTGAAGAATGCCCTAAAGACCGGTATTCAAGGTGAACTCACAGCACTGTCAAAGTTTAAGGAGATGAGGGAACTCAAGAAGACCGATGGTGCTCGCAAGTCCAAAATTACCGGTATTCCCAAGTTGGATGACGCGAACAAGGCGGGTACGGCACAATCTGGAAAGTGTACTCTCATTGTCACGGAGGGTGATTCGGCGAAAACCCTCGCGGTTGCGGGTCTCTCTGTCGTTGGTCGTGATCACTACGGTGTGTTCCCGCTTCGCGGTAAATGTAAGAATGTTCGGGACGCTTCGGTGGCACAGCTCACATCAAACCAGGAGTTCAATGATCTCAAGAAGATCCTTGGTCTTCAACAAGGAAAAGACTACCAAGATGTTTCTGAACTTCGCTATGGTCGTCTTATGATTATGACAGATGCCGATAATGATGGTTCTCATATCAAGGGTCTCATCCTAAATATGATCCACTACTTCTGGCCCAGTCTCCTCAAGTTGGGTTTCGTGGTTTCTATGGTGACACCAATCATCAAGGCTTCCAAGGGTGGTCAATCAAAATCATTCTATACAGATTCGGCTTTCCGTACCTGGTATGGTAGCGGACAAGCAGGTTGGAAAATCAAGTACTACAAGGGTCTGGGTACCAGCACGAGTGCTGAAGCTCGGGAGTATTTCAAGAAGATTCAGGACCTCACTGTGAAGTTTGGCATGGATATCATGACAGACAAGTCCATCGTTCTCGCCTTTGACAAGAAGAAGGCGGATGATAGAAAGTCTTGGCTTTTGGAGAGTACAGCGAAGGACCCCAAAGAATTGGAAGTTCCCTATGGATCTGTCAAGAACTTGAGCATTACCCACTTTGTCCGCAAAGACTTGGTCAATTTCAGTTTGGCAGACCTCAAGCGCTCTATTGCCCATATGGCGGATGGTCTCAAGCCTTCGCAGAGGAAAGTGATGTATGCTTGCTTCCACAAGAACCTCAAAGATGAAATGAAGGTGGCACAGTTGGCGGCATATGTTGCGGACAAGTCAGCTTACCACCACGGTGAAGTGTCCCTTGCGGATACCATCGTTAAGTTGGCCAACGACTATACAGGTTCAAACAACATTAACCTTCTTGAGCCATGTGGTCAATTTGGTACGCGTCTCATGGGTGGTAAAGACGCTTCTCAAACGAGGTATATCTTCACAAAACTTACCAAGGAGGCTCGCAAGATCTTTGATCCTCGGGATGACCCGATCCTCAACTACTTGGACGATGATGGACGCTCCATTGAACCAGACTTTTACATGCCAACTTTACCAATGGTTCTCGTGAATGGAACCGAGGGTATCGGTACGGGTTTCAGTTGCTATGTACCACCATTCAACCCCAAGGATATCAAGGAGAATATTCAAAGAGCCTTGGAGGGACATTCATTCAAAGATATGAGTCCTTGGTTCCGGGGTTTCAAGGGCAAAGTTTTCAAAGAAGATGGTACTTGGATCACGGAAGGTGTGTGGCGAGACACAGGGTCGCGACTCAAAGTGACAGAACTTCCACCGGGGCGCTGGACCCAAGACTACAAGGAGTACCTGGACGCCCTTGTAGAGAAAAAGGTCATCTCCGGATTCACAAACAACTCAACAACGGAAGATGTTGATTTTGAAATTATGGGATACACTGGCAAAGACATTCTAAAGGATCTCAAGTTGAGAAAGAGCTTCCATACCTCAAATATGCATCTTTTTCATCCAGTCAAGGGCATCTACAAGTACTCCAGTCCCGAGGAAATCCTCAAGGACTTTGTGGATCTTCGTCTTGAACACTACAAGAGGAGAAGAGAACACCTCATCAAAGTACTTGAAGTTAGATCCAAGATGTGTGGGTACAAATCAAAGTTTGTGACAATGGTTATTGAGGGACAGATTGTTGTCTTCAAGAGAAAGAAGGATGATCTTGAGAGACAGTTGGCTGGTATCTTTCCCAAAATCAACGGAACCTACGACTATCTCCTCAACATTAAGACTGTCCAATATACTGAAGAGTGTGTACGAGAACTCCTCAAAGAATCAAAACAAGCGAGGGAAGAACTTGAAGTTATGAAGGGTACCTCACACATTGACATGTGGAAAATGGATATTAAAAATATGTAGACAATAGATAGGTATGGGTGAAGCTGCGAAAATTTCGCTCAAGGCTATTGGGAAGCAAGACACCTACTTGCTTTCCAATGATCCAGACGAGTCCTTCTTTAATTATACCACCGATCGGAGACATTCCGACTTTCGTAAGTATCACAGAAGTAGAAATGTTGTAAAACCCGGAAACGCAAAACCTTCGTGGCCATTTAATGAGACGATTAAAGTACAATTCAACCCAACAAATATGGGTGACCTTTTGAGTAATATGTATTTGAGTCTCACTATGCCTGGTATAAGTGATGGAAACTATGCGGATCAGTTGGGAAGACATATTCTAAAGAGTGTGACAATGTTTGTGGATGATATTGAAGTTGAGAAAATCCACGATGATTGGGGTATTATCTATGACGATCTTTATTTAGAAGTTTCAGAAAAAGTAGCGAATAGATTTCTTGTAAATAGAAACCTTGGTTTTGATGACGCTCCTACGAGTACAGGTGTTGCGCAATATGACGCAGATCTGGTGATACCCATTCACTTCTTTTTCTCAAGGAAGTTTGCGAGTGATGAGTATGACACAAATAAACCAAATAGACCATACTTTCCAGTGTGTTCAATTTTCCGTCAGAAGATTGAGTTTGAATTTGAGTTTCACAAACAAACATTTTTCACAAATACAACCGATACGGTGACACTCCCATCTTTTAATATTATCACCGAAGAAATAACAGTCAATCCAGATGAAAGGAAGTTCTTGGCGAGTGAGAGACAGACAATGATCACCGATCTCGTGAGAAAACATCCGGTGGCACTCAGTGAACTTAACGAAGACATAATAAAGAACAACTTAGTTCCCAATATCCCTGTGAAATGTATTCATTGGTTTATCAGGAATACTATATTTGAAAATGAAGACGACGCGGAAGGTAGTGGTTCGGGTGGTGAGTATCTATATGAAAACCGGTTCAACTTTTCCGCTACTTTAGACTTTCAAGGTGAAGATACAACCCTTTATCCAGTAATGAAAGAGGCAAGCTTCTATATAAATGGAAATAAACTACCAGAGGTTACAAAAACAAATCATGAATATTACAAATTTTTAATTCCATATCAAAAACGATTATCAAGACCTATCAGAAATATTTACACATATAGTTTCTCGTTGAATCCAGTAAATGTGGAACCATCGGGAAACTTGGACTTTAGTCAGATTCAATCAGAAAAGACTAGCATTGAAGTTAAATTAGACACCGACTCTGGAATAGACATTTCTACAGAAACCTTTTCTTTGAACATGTACTATACCGGATATCAAACTTTTGTGTTTGACAGGGGCTTCATGTCAATTGCTTACTAAAGAGTTTTTCCTTGTTCTCGGCAATGTAGTCAATAATATTATTCTTAATACACCATTTGATGAAATTCAATTGCGCCAAAGTTGTTTGGATTTCATGAGATGTACCCGGAATCGTGTAGGGAAACTTTTGAGACCGACAAAATGGATCAAAGAGTTGCTTACTGTATCCATTGAGGCTTGATTTGTAAGCACAATGGACAGTGAATAACTTCCCGTCACATGTTTGATACGAGGTGTGATTCTTCTTTGCGTAGTTTGTGATAAACCACTCCAAATTGCGGAGAGAAATGCCACTTGTTTTGTCCAATATCGTCAGAAGTGTAGATTTATTCTTCTCATTGTCGTAAAAATTGTTGATAGATGTTAGTAGAATATCGTTTTTGCTCATTACCATACTAGACCCCCAAATCTATAAGCTCTTTTGAAACCTCACACCCCGGACACCCCCTCACAAACATATGCTCTGGTCCATGATTGTGTAGACTTGAACTTGACAATGTGCGATGACATACCCTTTCGCCTTGGGATCTATGTTTACCACAATAGCCATTGTGAATTGCCTTGAAAGTACACCGACTACCAGTTGATTTTGTTCCTTTACAAGTTGTACTCACAAATGAAGTGGGAATATCCTTCAATAAAAGTTCCAGAGGTATCGCATGCTTCTTTGAAATCGTTAAAGCATACTCGTTGATGATTAAGTTGACCCTCTCCTCCAACTCCTCATCAACTATCTGCGTGATCTTCTCGTGAAGATTCATTCTTACTCTGTGTTAGCTCGTATTTTTTAAATAGATCTTCAACCGAACCTTGTCTCGCCTCCTTAAGGCGGGCTCGGAGTACCGCCAAAGTACCCGTTTCATCCAAACTTAGGCGTTTACATTCCGCAATGAGATCATCCTTCTTCATAGTACTGAGAGCTGGTTCCCTCTTTGGTTTCGGCGGTTTGTGTTGATTAATGATTTCACCAAAGATTTCATCCTTGACATTCTCAAACAGTGGATCCAAAAGGTCGCACACAGGGTTGAGGAACTTATTGAGGAAATAATAGTGATAATCAACAGGTACGCCATGCTCCTCTACATATATTGGATCTTCGGCTTTTTCGTACGCTTTGGCTTTGGAATCTTGGGTCTTTGTGAGCAGGTATGGCACACGATCCCCAGACTGTGGTTCAGAACCAGGCTTTCTTTGACGCATCTTCGTGACAACTTGTACATGCGATTGATTAATATTGACACTTTCTTTGCTCGTGACAGACACATTCTTACCACCAACCTTATAGGTATCCGAGAGACCTTGGCTCAATATAAGCTTATGATTGGGGACATCACCCGAAAGAAGTTCAATCGCCCTCTCTTTGGCCAACTCCTTTGGTGGACCGGGATCACTTGATGTGAGAACAACATCTAAGAGTTCCTTACAGACCTCTCGCACATGGGGTGTGTTATCCCGTCGCACAACTTGGAGGCCCTTGATGTCAATATAGTCCATGTGCATCTTTCCGTCTTTCCCCTGTGTCCATAACTTTGCGGCATACCTCTTCTTTGAATACAAAAAGTATGGCCAATAGACCTTTTCCAATTCCAAATTATTGGGCTTCTTGAAGAGAGCTGAACACTCTTCGGCGGCTCTCTCACCGACCTCCCAGCTGTAGGCAATCGCATCCTCGCCTTTACGATCCCCAACATCAAACTCAACCATCACTGAGTCAGTATCCCCGTACCTTACCTTTGCCCCGGGGAAGTTCTTCTCAACATAATTCTTTGTTTCTTCAATCATCGCACGCCCCTTACATGTTGTTGTAGATGCAATAGGGACACAAGGAAGAATACCCTTGCCTGCTCCAGTGAACCCATATACAGAGTTCATTGAAATTTTATAAGCCAACTGCTTACCATTGTAGACTTCCTTCATAAAACCTGTAGCCGCCGCCATGTCCCGCTTGGCTTGCTTACGAAACTGTTTCAATTCAAGAAGAATCGCAGGTAAAAGACTTGGTACATCTTGGGCAAACTTATAAGTTCGGTCACCAACCTTGAAAGTTTCATAGGTGATTCCCGGAACCGCGCCATACTTCTTCTCGTCCATGACATATGACGAATAGCATAGATTGTGTGCCATCATAATTGATGGATACAGTGCTTCAAAATCAAGAGCAGTAATTGGAGTATAGTATGCACCCTTTTGTGCTTCAAGAACCGTAGCTCCCTCGTAGGGTTCTTCGGGGATTGCTCCATACCGAATTGTCGGAACCATGAAACCCAATTCCCTCGCCTTCTTTGTCAGTTGAGAAAATACTTTGATTTGTTGCCCACGCTCTACAAGAAAGTTTGCTGGAACCCAAGTTGCCTTGGCCATCTCCACCATGTTTAGGAGAGTACACAGCTTCTTCATCAGGCGATGTGGAAGAAGTGTATCCTTGATACAATACTCAGCAACGTCCCGCAATTTTACGGGGTCTCCCTCCTTGTAGCGGGCAAACATCTCCTTTGGTGCCATATCAATTTTTTGATCCCCCAGGTACAATTTAGATACACTATCCAATTTATAGCTATCCAATTTGTATCCCTTCTTGACTTCGTGGAACATATCAAAGATGAAGCGACCAGACATTGGGAGTAACTTCAGGAGGTTGTCTCCAAGGGCACTTGATGAGAGCTTCTTAATGACAAGTTCCGACTCCGTATCCCTCAACTTACCCAAGTTGAAGAATTCATAGTGACACCGATTGACTTGTGCACGCTTGTATATGTATTCCATATCAAATCCAAAAATGTTCCACCCGGTAATGATATCCACATCACTTTTGTGAAGATACTTTTGAAATGCCTCCAACATTTCTCTTTCGGTGTCGTAGCTCAGAATAGTGGAACCTTCCAGATTGGGATCCGTCTTCTTGTAGCAAAGACATGTCTTATCGTATGGTTCGTCGGAGCCAAACTTACACAGGGAGATTGCGATTTGAAAGCAGGCGTCCCCAGGAACATCTGCATCAGGAAACTTACCCGTAGAACTATTACATTCAATATCCACAGATGCCACGACAAATGGAGCGATGTCATCCCTCACCACAGGCTTGAGGGTTGTCCAGTCATTACAGAAAAGATCCAAATCAACATGGGCGAGATGCGAACGAATACACTTGTCCCCCGTGTCTAACCATCCAGTGGATTGGATTCCTGTGCGGTGCATCAGGCGCAGCACTGGATCAAGGTTTGATTCATAAACTTTTACATTCCTGACCCCAAAAATATCAAAAAGTTCGGGTGTCCTATCAAGGGGTTTTCTCAGGAATGAATCCACGAGACGGCGAGCCTGAAGGTGTTTGAAGTTCACTTTCATGTATGCAAACTCTTCATTGTTTTGAAATCCCCAGACATCCTTAGACTTCATGACAGAGTAGGCTACCAGGGAATCTTTACACGTTTCATCAAGGATATTGTAAATTCTCTGAATTTTTGGGGCAGTAATATTCCCGGGAAGTTTGATAAAAAAATACGGAGTAAACGCAGTTGTAAGACAGACAGACTTCCCCTCCTCGGTCTTACCAAAGATACTGATCAAATGCTCATCATCTGTATCTCTGGATTCCCAAGTGAGTGCTTGGAAGACTACCATAATTCTCGTTGTGTAGTCATCGGCCGAAAATTTTAATATACTTTATTAGTAAAAATGTCAGCCGCTTTGATTGACCTTGTATCTAAAGGTGCCCAGGATGCGTACATTACTGGTCAACCACAGGTCAGTTTTTTCCGTCAAAACTACAAGCGACACACAAATTTTGCGATGCGTCCAGAACGCGTGGATTACATTGGTACTTTCGGTGCTTCCAATGAAATTGTCGTTCCACTCCGCTCCAAGGGTGACCTCTTGAGCTATGTCTGGATTGAAGCCGAAGGTATTGCTTTGCCAGGTGGTAACAACGCTATGTTTGACACTTCCGCGTCCCAACCAACAACCTTCCAATTGTGGATTGGTGGACAAAAGGTGTGCGAACTTGACTCCCTCTTCGTTCAGGGTATTCACAATGTGTTGTACAACGACAACTCTGCCAAGGCTACCATGAGACACACTATTGAAACTTCCCAAAACAACTCAAATGGTGACCACTATGTGATCCCATTCTTCTTCGGTGAAGACTGGACAAAATCACTCCCACTTGTGGCTCTCCAGTACCATGAAGTGGAATTGCGTATTAAGATCCAAGATCAATACACCGCGGCGGGTACTCCAAAAATTTACGCCAACTACATCTACTTGGACACAGATGAACGCAAGTTCTTCACAGACAACGAACACGAGTTGTTGATCAACCAAGTTCAATATCAACCAGGTACACAAGCCGATACCGAGTTTGATCTTACTTACTTTAACCACCCAGTGAAGGCGCTTCACTTGGTTGCGGGTAACATTAACAATGCGGATTGGGAAACCAATTACACCTTTGGTACTGGTTCGTTGTACATCAACGGCACCGCTCTCTTTGAGAACATGTCTAATGTCTATCACCACGATGTTGTTCCAGAAATGCACTGCTCCGCTCTTGGTGTTGACAGTCTTGTTCAAGACAGTGTGTACACTTGGCCATTCTGCCTCAACTTGGACAAGTCACAACCAAGTGGTTCCCTTAACTTTTCCCGTATTGACAACGCCAAGTTGTTGCTTAATGGTGTGACTACCACTGATTCAAGTGCCTCAGCTCGTGTCTACGCGGTTAACTACAACATCTTACGTGTTAAGAATGGTATGGCCGGCATCGCATTTGGGAACTAAAAGCCTAAGTTAGTTAAAACCTTGAACAATTTATAATCAAAAAATGGTCAAGAGACGTATTATCCGTTCTTCTTCAGATGAACTTGCTCACGTGAAGAGGAAAATTGAAAAGTACACGCGCAGGTATGACCGTCTCATCGCCGAGGAGAAAACTGCGGTTGTG
>MDTG01212095.1_pt1 | contig 13347 bp, 13 predicted proteins | sample 811421 | NCBI WGS metagenome assembly MDTG01 (sample SAMN05326645, study PRJNA326480) | marine metagenome | isolation source: seawater | place: Pacific Ocean: South East | collected 2011 | reverse complement strand
TAAAAGTTCATATAATTTTATAGAAAAAATGAGGATATACTATTATAAATTTTTAATTACAATATAAAAAAACACTTAATTATTAACGTTTTTATGTTTTCAGTAATATTTCCTGGTCAAGGATCGCAAATTGTTGGTATGGGTAAAGAATTTTATTATAATTTCGATTATGTTAAGGAATATTTTTTAATTGCTGACGAAATACTTAAAAAAAAATTAAGTCAAATTATATTAGAAGGTCCAAAAGAACAATTAGATTTAACTCAAAACACTCAATCAGCCATTTTCCTTGTTAGTTTTTCAATATTTAAAGTTTTAGAGAAAGAAACTAATTTTAATATAAAAGATGCAAAATTTTATGCAGGACATTCTTTGGGTGAATATTCAGCTTTATGCTGTGCAGATTCAATTAATTTCAATCAAACAATTAATTTATTAATGAATAGAGGAATGGCCATGCAAAACGCTGTTCCAAAAGGTGAAGGCGGGATGATTGCAATATTAGGTGCAAATATTGATGAAATTAACAAGATTTTAAATGACAAAAATAAATTTCAGTGTTTTGTAGCTAATGATAATTCAGTTGGTCAAATTGTTGTTAGTGGTACATTAAACTCTCTTAAAATATTGGAAAGTGAGTTGATTAAAAAAAAAATTAAATTTGTACAATTGCAAGTTAGCGCTCCCTTTCATTGTCCTCTAATGAAAAAAGCTTCAATTGAAATGGAATATAAAATTTTAAACACAAATTTTAAAGACCCTTCAATTAGTATAATTTCTAATGTAACAGCATCACCACAAAATAATTCTGAAGTTATTAAAAAACTGCTTATTCAACAAATTGAAAAACCAGTTAGATGGAGAGAGAGTGTTTTAAATATGATTGATTTAGGAATAAACAGATTTATTGAAATAGGCCCTGGAAAAGTATTGTCAGGCTTAATTAAAAGAATTGATAGAAATATAAAATTAAATCAGGTAAATAATTTAACAGATGTAAAAAATATCACTAATGATTGATTTAAAAAATTTAAATATTATTTTAACAGGTGCAACAGGGGTAATAGGCGGATCAATTCTAAAAATATTAGACAATTGTAATGCGAAAATTATTGCAACTGGGACAAATCAACAAAAATTAGAGAAAATCAAAGCAAAATATAAAAATGTTATAATAAAAAGATTTGATATTTTAGAGCATAATAATATTGAAAGTTTTGTAAATGAATGTGACGAAATATTTAAAAATAAAATAGATGTATTAATAAATAATGCAGGTATCACCAAAGATAACCTAACAATAAGAATGAAAGACGAGGAGTGGAGCAGAGTTATCAATATAAATCTGTCTTCTACTTTTTTCATAAGCAAAAATGTTATTAAAAAAATGTTAAAAAATAAAAATGGAAAAATTATCAATGTAACTTCGATTGTAGGTCATACAGGAAACATTGGTCAGGTAAACTATGCTGCTTCTAAATCAGGTTTAATAGGAATGTCAAAAAGTCTTGCTTTAGAATACGGGAAAAAAAATATTAAGATCAACTGTGTTTCACCAGGATTTATCAAGTCTGAAATGACTGATAAAATAAGTGAAAATTTTAAACAAGTTTTACAAGATAAAATTTCATTAGAAAGATTTGGTGATCCTGAGGATGTAGCCAATGCGGTCCTTTTTTTATCATCTCATTTATCTGATTATATTACTGGAGAGACAATTCATGTTAATGGAGGTATGTATTTTAGTTGACAAAGTAATATAAATATTTATTAACGAATTTAACTAAAAAGGAAATTATGTCAGAAGATGTTTCAAACAAAGTAAAGAAAATAGTTGCAGACCACCTTGGGATAGAGGAAGCAAAAGTTACAGAAGAATCTAGTTTTATAGACGACCTTGGTGCTGATAGTTTAGATACAGTAGAGTTAGTAATGGCATTTGAAGAGGAATTTGGATCAGAGATCTCAGACAGTGATGCAGAAAAAATATTAACTGTTGGTGATGCCGTAAAATTTATCGAAAATAAAGCAAACTAACAACTAAATCTAATGTCCAGCTTTAAAAAAGGTGGAATGTTTATATTCTCTTCACCCTCAGGTGCTGGGAAAACAACGCTTGTAAAAAAAATTTCAAAAAATAAAAACTTTTCAGTTTCTATTTCTCATACAACAAGACAACCAAGAGCAAATGAAAAAAATGGAAAAGATTACTACTTTACTTCAAAGGGTAAGTTTAAAAAACTTATAAAAAAAGGTGAATTTCTTGAACATGCAAAAGTTTTTGATAATTACTACGGTTCGTCAAAATATCAAGTGATTGAAAAACTTAAAAAAGGTAAAAATATTATATTTGATATAGATTGGCAGGGAACAAGGCAAATTAAAAATAAAAAATTAAATTATAAATTGATAACAATATTTATTTTGCCACCTTCTAAAAATGAATTATTGAAAAGACTAATTAAAAGAGAAAAAAAAAATATGAAGACTGTAAAAAAAAGGATGAAGGAATTTAAAAAAGATCTATTGAGATGGAAAGAATATGACTATATTGTGATAAATGATGACTTAAATATTTGTTATAAAAAGATAATGCGAATAATAAAAAGAAAAGATTATTTTAAATCTGATAATAAGTTTATTAGCTTACATGTAAAATCACTTTTAGTTTAATACATCATATATTTTACAAATTTCTAAATATTGGTTTTTCGAAAGATTTTGTGGTCTCAGATTTAAATCTAAATCTAGATCTTTAGCAACCTTTTCAAATTTGGTGAAGAGTTGTTTCATTGGTTTTTTTATCATTTTACGTCTTTGACTAAAAAAAATATTAGTTATATGCTCTAAGTGATAATTACTTTTCATCTCCTCAAAATCCAACTTGGGCGATAGTGTTACCAAGGAACTCCAAACTTTAGGTTTTGGATAGAAATGTTTTGGATCAATATCTGTTATCTTATTACAATTCATTTTCAAAGAAGTGAGTATTGATAATCTGCCATAATTTTTTGAATTTTCTTCTGCCAAAATTCGATCAGCAACTTCTTTTTGAAAAACGAAAACAAATTTTTCAAATTGGTCTTTTAAATTGGAAATTTTTAAAAATGAAATTAATATTTTTGTTGAGATATTATATGGAAGATTGCCAAATACTTTTACTTTTTTATTAAAAATTAAACTATTATAACAGTCCAAAATATCACCATTAATTATTTCTATTTTTCCTCTAAATTTTTTGTGTAATAATTCAGATAACTTTTTATCTTTTTCAATTACTATAAATCTTTCAGGTTCTTTCTCTAAAATTGTCTTTGTAAGGTTCCCAGTACCTGGTCCTATTTCAAGTATAATATCTTTTTTTGATATATTTCCACATTCAACAATATGTGAGATGATATCTTTGCTTTTTAAAAAATTTTGACCTAAGCTTTTTTTTGGCATTATATTAATTCAATCTATTAACAAATTTCATTGCATAGAAAAATGAGGATGGATCAGACTTATTTTTTCCAACCATTTCTGAATTAGGACCATGATCTGGTGATATACGAATAAATGGTAAACCTATTGTTATATTTATAGCTTCAAAATTAAATAGTGTTTTTATTGGTGCTAAAACTTGATCGTGGTACATGCCGAGTACAAGGTTATATTTTTTAATATTTTTTTTTAAAAAGAAAGTATCAGCAGAAAAAGGCCCATCTACTTTTAGACCTTTATTTTTTAAATTTTTAATTGCTGGGATAATTGCCCTATCTTCCTCACTAAATTTATCAGATGTTTCACAATGTGGATTTAAACCTAATACAGCACATTTCATTTTTTTCCCCAAAACATCTTTATAGAATCGATTAATATTGCATAAATTTTCATAAATTTTTTTTTTCTTAATTTTTTTTGCCACATATTTGATTGGGATATGAGTTGTTAATGGAGAAACAGAAAGAATACTATTATAAATTAGCATTGTTTCATTTTTGCTTCGAGTTTTTTTTGACAAATATTCAGTAATACCTGGATATTTTTTATTTAAAAAGGTTTTTTTCGATATTGGACCATTTATTAATACAAACTTATTTTTATCTTTTTTAATAATCTCTAAGGATTTTTTAAAACTCTCTTCAATGTATTTGCTTGAATTATTTGATATATTATTAAATATTTTAACATAATTAAATTCAATATTTATTATATTTACAATATTTTTTTTTGCTTCTTTGAAATTAGAAATTTCATTTATTGGAAATATATAGTTAAGTTTTTTTAATTGATCTTTAAATAATTTTTTATTTCCAATTATTATAATTTTTTTTTTAAATTTTTTATTTTTTGAAAAATATTTTCCAAGAATTTCTGAAAAAACGCTAAAGGGCTCACCTAAAATAATAATAATAAACTTAATATTCATAGATTTGTGCATTTTGTTTTAATTTTTTATAATACAAAAGTGAAAATTGGTTAAGCTGTTTATTCTTTTCATATTTTATGCTTTCACCAAGCTCTCTTTCTAAGTTAATCTTTTGTTTCATCTCTTTCTTATTATTTATTTTAATAAGCAAATAACCATTTGGATATCTGATAGGTTCAGATACCTCATTAATTTTTAATTTTTTTAATTTTTCAATCAAATCTGATGATAAAACGGTTTCTTTAATCCATCCTATTTCACCACCCTTATTTGAACTATTCGAAATACTATATTTTGATGCTGCAACTTTGAATTCATTTATTTTAATATAATTTATTATTTCTTGGTATTTTTTGTCAAAATTTTCATCCTGTTCAACTTCAAACAAAATTTCAGATAAATTATATTCATATCTCTTATTGTTATCATAATTCTTTATTAAATTTTTTTTTATTTCTTCTTTGTCTATTTTAATTAGATTATTATATTTTTGGAAAATTAACTCATTCCATAAACCTTCATACTCTATTTTTTTCAAAATTTTTTTATACTCCAAATTAGTTTCTTTTAATATTTTTAAAAATTCTTCCTCACTTTTTACACCTTTAAACAAAAATAAATTTCTCTTAATTTCATTTGTAAAATTCTTATTTTCTTTTTTTTTAAATATTCTATCAATTTCTTTGCTTTTAATTATTTCTCTAACTATAGAGTTTTCTGATATTTTGATAATTTCATTCTCTGATAATTTTGCCAAGTTAGGTCTTAAAAAGATTAGATATTTTTTTTCTTCTAATATATCTATATTAGTAACAATTTTGTCATCAATCTTATATTTTATTTGGATTTCTGAATTACAAAAACTGCATATTATGAAGCTTACTATTAATAAAATAGATATTTTTATCTTACTCATAAACTAATTTCCAACTAAATTTCCTAAATTAGTTACACCCAATTCTGTAAAAGGTATTATTTTCACTAAGAAAGATAAACTTTGATTAGGCTCTAAACTTCCATCACTGTAAAATGATCTGTTGAAACTAAGATTTAAAGATATACAGTCTGTTTGGTGGGTAAAAATTAGGTCATAATATTGTGTAAAGTTTTGATTTAAATCTTTAGAAATTTCAAAACTTAGTTTATTTTCATTATTAAATTTTAACTCACTTTTATTTTTAATGCTTTCCTTTTCCAAAAGATCATTATGTTCATAATAATAGGATATATTTGTAAAAAAATTGTTTAAGTTCCAATCTAAGTCAATTTGATCAAAATTTGAATATTTCAAATCTTTATCATATGAGAAAAAATATCCAAGTCTTGTATTGTCAGTTATTCCGAATTTTATATTTCCAAAAATATCAGATCTTTTCCTGTTTAGTTTTGATTTCAACGGCATAGTATGGTTTTCATTAGCTTTCAAAACATGAGCTACTTTTGCATCTAAAATATTAAGACCTTCTTTATTTTTGCTTTTAAACTCCAAGCCTAGACTTAATGATTCTCCACCTTCAACTTGTGAATTTTCTCCTATACGATTTATATCAAATACATTATTATATTTAAGCATAACATCTTTAGAAGATAAATCAGTATTTCCGTTTGGACTATACCTTAAAGACAAAATTGGTTTTAAAAAATTTGTGTAATTATCCATTTGTTTTTGCAAAGGATAACTTAGATCTAATTTAACTAACCCAAATAAATTGTAGTTAAAATTATCGTCAAAAGTATTTGAATTATTTGAATAGTTATTAGAGTTTTTTAATAACAAATCATAATCTGTAATAAGGCCTTTTGAATTTATAAATTCAATTGACTCAAATAAAAAGTCATTAGTTAATACTGTTTCCGTAACATTTGTATTATAAAGTTTGTTATATCCATATGAATTAAAATTAAAATTACCATTATAATTATTTGGTATTATAATTTGTTTACGAAAATTGAAATCTGGAAAAATGTATTGATATCTATCATGATAATTTCTACTTAAATCTTCAAATATTTTGAAAGAAGTATTTAATTTAGAGTCTGTAAAATTAAAATCTAAATCTAAATTTGAAACTAGAAGACTATCACTTTTAATTAACTTTGAAGTTTCTATTATTTTATGTGTTTTTAAAAAATTATCGCCTTTTACATTTTGAAGGTTTAATTCAAAATTGATCTTATCATTCAATTGACCTATTTGATTGTAAAAAAAATGACCTTTGGTTCCAGCATCACCAACTAAAAAACTTAAGTCACTTAAAATTTTAGAATTTTCTAAAACTTGCCTGTATTCGTTTTGCAACAAGAAACTTTTATCTGCATAATACCTTGGGCTAAATGTAATATCTTTATCTTCATCAAGTACTTTAAAATATGGGATATTTATTGATATTCCAAGGGTATCCGAACTAGTATATGAAGGAGTTAAAAAACCTGATTTTCTTTTAACTGATGGATCTGGGTGATTAAAATAAGGAACATAAAAAATTTTAAAATCAAAAATCTTTAACCACGAATTTTTATATTCAAAAATTTTCTTTTTTTTGTCATGTTTAAACTCATCTGTATTTAGTTCCCATCCTCTACACTTTTTATTTTCAATATTACAAGTGCTAAAAACTGCTTTATATACTTTAAGCTCTTCATCGCTTGAGTAAGAACTTCTACCTTTTAAAAGAGGATCATTTTTTCTATTACCAAACAATGATTTATTAAATTTAACTTTAATTTCTTTACCAGCGATCTCGTTTGTTTTCAAATTGACAACTAAATCTTCGAATAAATAACTATTTCCGTCTTTATCTAAAATAATTGAATTTTCAGATTTAATTAATTCATTTTTTAAGTCAAACTTGAATTTATCGTTTAATTTAAAAATATTTTTTTTATTGTCCTCTAAAACTGAATTTCCATCACCATAAACAATTTGTGAGTCTCTATCAAAAAAAATATCAGTTGAATTTAATAAAAATTTATTATTTAAAATGAATTTTGTTGGACCATAACTATTAATTATTTCACTGTTTTTATCATATTTTATCTTATCACTTTCAATAATGAGATTTTCATTCTTATCATGAAAAAAAACTTTATCTGTAAAAATGATAATATTTGTTTTTTTATTATAATTAACTCTTTTTGAATTAACTTTTATATTGTTTTCTTCAATATTCGTCTCTGAATTTATAGCATTAATTTTATTGCCATCATCTTCAATATTTATTGTTTCAGCATTAAATATTACTTCTTGAGCAATAATTTTTGAAAAATTAAGAAAAAATATAATTATTCCTAAAAAAAATATATTAATTTTCATTTATTTTTAATAATCCAATGTTACATACTAAAAAAAGTATTAAAAGAGGAGCCCAAATTGATAAGTTTACTGGTAGTACACCATTATTACCTAATAAACTTGAAAAATAGTTTAAATAGTAAACTATTACTGAAACAAATATTCCAAATATAATTACAAAAAACTTTGACTTAATTCTCTTCAATTTGTTTATAATTATAAATCCTAAAATTGACATTAAGACATAAAAAACCGGCATGCTATAGATTTTATTTAAATGAATTTTTATATCTGTATTTGAATACCCAATATTTAAATAACTTTTAGATAATTTATGGAGTTCATAAATATTTAATGCATTTAAATTTGAAAATAAATTTGATATAGTTTTTCCATCAAAGGATGAATTATATACATAACTTTTAAATTTTTTTGTTTTTCCATCTTCGTCTAATATAGAAACATTTGTTAGCTGCCAATTATTTGAACTAATATTAGCTCCCTCAGCTTTAATTGTAATTTTGCTTTCGTAATATTTGCTAGCTTCATTTATTATTAAATTTTTTAAATTATTTTTTTGTAATTTTTCTGCATGTATAATGTACAACTTATTGTCTATTTCCTCTTTTATCCATAGACCATCATCATTTACAACTGCTAGATATTCGTTAGACTTTGTAAAACTGTTTTTTGTATCTAAATATTTACTTTTTAAAGTTGAAGATAATGAGTAATAAAAAAATAATACAAAAAAACCTAATAATGCAACAAATACGGACAATTGTATTACTATTTTTAAGTTACTTATTCCGTTCGTATGTAATAATTCTATTTCATATTTTTCAGTTAAATCTAAATAAAAAAATATAATTGTTACAAAAAAAACAAAAGGTAAAATTTCAAATATTAAAGATGGAGCATTTAGAAGAGAAAGATAAATAACAAAATAAACTTCTGTTTCATACTTTTCAGAAAATCTTATCTCTTCAAAGAAATTTATTAATATAACAACACAAAAAAATACCAAACTTATTTTTATTAATTTTTGTATGAATAAAGTAAATAAAAAAATTTGATATTTTTTAAAAATCATAAATACCTCGGTTTAAATTTTGTTATCAATAAAATATAAATATAAAATAAGATTACAAATATTATTGGCAATATTAAGAAAAGTATTTCTATTTCCAGATTGTAACTTAAAAATTTATAACTTAATTCTGAAAAGATAATTATAAGAAAACCAATAAAAAAAATAAAATATTTAAAAGAATTTTTAAACCTATTTACTTTTGATTTTAATATTAAAAGTGAGCTTAACAGAGACAAAATAATAATATAAACTGGATTAACAATCCTTTTAAAGATTTCCTCATATATATCTTTAATTAAAAAAGAATCCTCTTTGTCACATCTAAGGTTTTCATTTTTTCGTTCATTAATAAATTTTTTTAAACAATTGATTAGTAAATAACTTTTGGTTTCTCCCAATTTATCATTTTTTCTAGTTTTAAAATTTAATTCTGAAAGTTCATATGTTGTCTCTTTAAATTTAAGATTAAAATTACCTTTTTTGTCAATATTAATGATTTTACCGTTAAACAATTGAAAGTTATATCCATCTTTAGTTTTATTTAATTTGCCTAAACTTGCGATGATAATCTTATTTTCATCTTTTCCCAATTTTTCTTTGATGTATATTCCTTTGAGTATTCCATTTTCATTATATTCTTCTACAAATATATTTAAGTTTTTCATTACCTTTGAAAATTTCTTTTCTTGAATTAATTTTGGAAAAAAATCAATTGAGGAATTTTTTAAATATTTCTGAGCTAAATTCTCAGTATTTGGCACTATATAAATGTTGAATAAAATTTGTAAAATTACAAATATAAAAGAAATTTTAAATATAAAATTTATAAAAGAAATTTTTTTAATACCATTAGTCCAAAAAACTAAAATTTCATTATTTTCCTCATATCTATTAATTACTGTAAATAAACTTAAAAAAAGAGCAATAATTATAAGTTTTGAAAATATTTTGGGTATACTTAAAAATGAATATATAAAGTAAACTTTGAAAGAGTGTCCTTGTTCTGTAACTATGTCTAATAGATTAATTCCTTGTATTATCCACACAATCGAGGTTATTGCTAGAGAAGATAATATAAAGAATACAAATATATCAAAATATAATTTACGAAATATTAATTTATTCATTGAAATTATTAATTTAATAAATATACAACATTATTTATTAAATATTTCAAAAAAATGAAGCTAAAATTAGATTTTGTAAGTAAACAACCTAAAGTCTTTAAAGATAATGAGGTTATTTTAATAAAAAGTCAAACTGGTAAAAATAAAATAGTCAAATCTTTAGATAAATTTATATTTAAAAATAAATTATTTACAGAAAAAAAATTTCTTATCAAAAACAGTAACGACAAAAATTATATATTTGTTAATTGTATGAAATCCAGTACTTCTTTAGATTACGAAAAGTTGGGATCTAAATTCTATGTTTTTTTAAAAAATAATAAAATTAATCAATCTTTTATTGATGCAAATTTAATATCTCTTACAAATGTACAATTAGAAAAATTTTTACATGGCGCTCAGCTAAAATCTTATGAATTTGATGTTTATAAAACTGACAGATCTGAAACTTTAAAAATTAATTTAAATGTAGTTGGAAATAAAATTAAAAAAACAAATTTACTTAGAGATAAATTAAACTCACTCTTGGAGGGTGTTTTTTTAACTAGAGATTTAGTATCTGAGCCAGGAAACATTCTTCATCCAGATGAGTATGCAAGACGTATAAATAAATTAAGAAAATTTGGATTAAAAGTTAGAATATACGATCAAAACAAATTAAAAAAGTTAGGTATGAATGCTTTGCTAGGTGTAGGCCAAGGAAGTGCCAGAGGATCTTATTTGGTAACGATAGAATGGAATGGTGCTAAAAATAAATCTAAACCCTTAGCTTTTGTAGGAAAAGGTGTATGTTTTGATACTGGAGGTTATTCGCTTAAACCTGCAAAATTTATGGAAGATATGACATATGATATGGCAGGCTCAGCAACTGTCGTTGGTTTAATGAAGACGCTTGCGCTTCGAAAACCAAAAATAAATGTTGTTGGAGTAGTGGGACTTGTAGAAAATATGGTAAGTGGAAATGCTCAAAGACCTGGAGATATTGTTAAGTCTTATAGTGGAAAAACTATTGAAGTTTTAAATACAGATGCAGAAGGTAGATTGGTTTTGGCAGATGCTTTAACATTTACAGAGGAAAAATTTAAACCTCAATTTATAGTGGATCTTGCGACATTGACTGGAGCTATTATTGTTTCACTTGGATCAGAATATGCAGGCCTATTTTCAAATAATGATAAATTATCAAAACAATTGATCAATGCTGGGGAAAGTGTAGATGAAAAACTTTGGAGAATGCCATTAAATGATAATTTTGATAAATTAATTAATTCTAAAAACGCAGACATGCAAAACATAAATTATGTAGGTGGAGCCGGATCTACAACAGCGGCACAATTTTTACAAAGGTTTATAATTAATAAAACTCCATGGGCTCATCTAGATATTGCAGGTATGGCGTTTTCAAAATATGGAGGCGCGTTAAATTCAGGAGGAGCAACAGGTTATGGAGTTAGATTGTTAAACAGATTAATCGAAGATAATTATGAGTAATATAGAGCAAACTTTGTCTATAATTAAACCAGATGCAGTTGAAAGAAATCTTCAAGATCAAATTAAACAAGAATTTATAAATAAAGGATTTGAGGTAATTAAAGAAAAAAAAATTCACATAACAAAAGAAGAAGCAGAAAGATTTTATAAAGTACATGAGTCTAAACCATTTTATAACGATTTATGTGTATATCTGTCTTCAGGACCAATAGTTGTGATAAATTTACAGAGAGAGAATGCTGTTTTGGAAAACAGAAAGTTAATGGGAGCTACAAATCCAGTAGATGCTGAAGAAGGGACATTAAGGAAAAAATATGGTATTTCGATTGATAAAAATTCTGTTCATGGCTCTGACAGTCTTGAAAATGCAAAGATAGAGTTGAATTTTTTTTTTAATACTTAGTTAACAGTCTTTCAATAGCTTTTGAATAAATTTTATGCTCAATTTTTAATACTTTTTTTTCTAAACTTTTTTCACAATCAGATTTTAAAATTTTTACTCTTTTTTGTAATATAATTTTACCAGCATCTAATTTTTTATTGACTAAATGAACTGTTGCGCCTGAAAATTTATCCTTATTTCTTATTGCTCTTTTGTGAGTATTTAAGCCTTTATATTTAGGAAGAAGGGATGGATGAATATTAAGTATAGGTTTATAGAATTTTTCAATAAATTTAGCCGAAAGAATTTTCATAAATCCTGCTAAACAAATTAAATCAACATTATTGCTTTTTAATAATTTAAGAGACCGATTTTCAAAATTTTTTTTATTAGAGTATTTGATATATATATTTTTTATTTTTGATTTCTTTGCATAATCCAATCCTTTTGCACTAGAATTGTTAGAAATAACCAAAACAATTTTAATCATAGATTTTTTTTTATTTGAATATTTAATTAATGAGATAAGATTACTGCCTCTACCGCTTATAAAGATTGCAATTCTTTTTTTACCAGATAACTTTTCCACTTAATTTTACTTTTTTTGAATGTTTAATAATTTTACCTATGATATAGGGTTTATATTTTTTTGGAAAAAATTTTAATATTTTTTTGTAGTTTTGAGGTTTTATTATTAAACAAAAACCTACACCGCAATTGAAAGTTTTAATCATTTCCATATCACTAATACCTTGATTTTTAATCCATCTAAATATATCTAAAGTTTTGACATTCCCTAAATTAATTTCAGCACATAAATTACTTGGAATTATTCTTTCGATATTATCTTTTAATCCACCCCCAGTAATATTTGCACAAGCATTCAAGTATTTTCTTTTAATTAATTCTAAAACATGAATTACATATATTTTTGTTGGCTTGAGCAATTCTCTTTTTAAAAAAGGATTTTTTTTCAAATTAATGTTTTTTTTTTTAATAATATGTCTTACTAAAGAGAAACCATTTGAATGAAGGCCACTTGACGGCACAGCCACAACTAAATCTTTCTCTTTTATTTTATTGGTTAATATTTTATCTTTTTCTACTAAGCCCAAAGAAAATCCAGCTATATCAAATTTCCCTTTAGAATATGTGTCGGGCATCTCAGCAGTCTCTCCACCAACCAACTCACATCCAGATAATTTACATCCTTTAATAATACCATCAATAATTTTTTTTAATTTTTTTATATTTATTTTTGAAACAGAAATGTAGTCCAAAAAAAGGATTGGTTTTGCGCCTTGAACAATAATATCATTTACACACATTGCAACTAGATCAATTCCTATGGTATTAAATTTATTAAGTTGATTTGCAACTTCAATTTTTGTTCCAACTCCGTCAGTACTAGTTACAAGGTATGGGTTTTTTAGTTTATTAGGCAGTTTTGTAAGCGCTCCAAATCCTCCAATATTCTTAAATTCACCACTTTTTTTTGATTTTTTTGTACTTGAGGATATAAATTTAATAAAATTATCTGCTTTTTTTATG
>MDTG01098570.1_pt1 | contig 13348 bp, 10 predicted proteins | sample 811421 | NCBI WGS metagenome assembly MDTG01 (sample SAMN05326645, study PRJNA326480) | marine metagenome | isolation source: seawater | place: Pacific Ocean: South East | collected 2011 | reverse complement strand
TTGAATTTTTTTTTTGATAATTGCTCCAGCACCAATAATACAATTTTTTCCTATTTTTACATTTTGGCAAATTATTGCACCAGAACCAATGAATGATCCTTCTCCTATTTCGCAACTACCATTAATTATTGCTCCAGTAGATATGTGTACATGATTGTTGATTGTAACATCATGTTCAATTAATGATTTTGTGTTAATTATACAATTTTTACCAATTATTGTGTTTGAATTAATAATTGCACCATGAAAAACTGTAGTTCCCTCGTTGATTTTTGAATATTTTGAAACATAGCTTTTTTTTGATTTAATAATTGGAAGCACAAAACCATTGGATTTTAATAAATTGAAAAAATATTTTCTTTTATTTGGGCTCTTTATTTGGCCTATACCAATTACAGCAATTTTATTTGTTTTAAATTTCTTTAGATCTTTTTCTAATAAATTAATCTTATATTTTAATATATTTTTATTCAGTTCTTTTTTAATACCTACAACATGATTAATTTTAAAATTTGTTGATGTTTCAATTAAATCTATACAAGATTTAGCATGCCCTCCTGCTCCAATTAAAATTATTTTTTTTTTCATAGAAAGGAACTACTTGGTAAATTTATTACAGAATCAAACATTTTATTAGAATTAGTTAAATCAAGTTTTTGTGAATTTTTTAAATAACTGATTTTATGCAAAAGTTTCCAGGCAGGGCGTGCAAATATTTTTTTTTTGTGAGAAATTTTTAAAAATTGATCAATTAAATTTTTATTAGGCTTGTTAAATATCATGGTTTGAAGCCAGTAATTACTTTTGCAATTTTTTGGCTCTTTCATGATATGAACAATTTCTTTAAATTTCATAAGCCTTTGTTTGTATCTTATGTATAGTTCCCTTTTCTTTTTCAAAATATATTTGATATTTTCCATCTGAGCACATCCAATTGCGGCATTAATATTAGATAGTTTGTAATTATAACCAAGTTCATCATAGTCATATTTCCATGGATGAGGTTTTTTTGAAATTGAACTCAATTTTTTTGCTTTTAAATATACTTTTTTTGAATTTGTCAAAATTACTCCTCCGTTACCAGCAGAAATAGTTTTATTTCCATTAAAACTTAGAACCCCGGTAGTACCAAAAGTACCAACATGATATCCGTAATATTGACTACCTATTGCCTCAGCAGCATCTTCAATTAATGAAATATTATAATCTTTTGAAATTTTTACTAGTTCCGATAATTCAGCTGGGTGTCCAAATGTATGTAAAACAATAAGTGCTTTAATTCTTTTATTTGTTTTTTTATTAATAGTAAATTTATTATGTTTGTAGGTATTGTTTTTTAAAAAAAATTTAAGTTTATCTATATCTATTGTTAATTTTATTGGGTCAATATCTACAAATATTATAGATGAACCAATATATTTTATTACGTTAGCTGCAGCGATGTAATTAAAACTTGGTATTATTACTTCATCAGTTTTCACTACATTTGCTGTCAGTAAGGATACATGTAGACCACTCGTACCATTAACTGTTGATACACAATACTTAGAATTAGTATAGTTTAATAAAATTTCCTCAAATTTTTTAACATATTTCCCAAATGATGATATCGAATTCTCATCTAGACAATTTTTAACGTACTTAAATTCGTTTCCAAATATATGCGGCTCATGTAGTTGAGTCTCATTCTTACCCAATTCTATATGAATACTGTTTATTAAATCATCAATTTTATTTTTTTTATTCTTACTTATCATTTAATAATAACACTAAGTGTTATAAATATTTGTTTTATATTTTTTTAGGTTAGCTTCCTCGCTAAACCATTTAATAGTTTTTTTTAAACCTTTTTCAAAACCCTTTTTACCAAAATGTTTTGGACGCCATTTTAAAATATTTTTTGCTTTTTTGTTATTACACAACAATCTTTGTACTTCGCTTTTTTTTGGCCTTAATCTCTCATGAACTTTTTTAATTGAAATTTTTTTTTTTAATATTTGAGATATTAATTGTTTAAGTTTGTTTATGCTGATTTCATATCCAGATCCTATGTTTATTACTTCTCCAACTATTTTTTTGTTATTTAATGCTAAAAAAAATGCATGCACTACATCATCTACAAAATTAAAATCTCTTGAAGGACTTAATAGACCTAGGGTTATTTTATCTTTTTTTAATATCTGTGTAATTATTGTTGGGATAACTGCTCTAGCTGATTGTCTTGGACCAAAAGTATTAAAAGGTCTCAAGATTGTTACTGGCAAATTGTATGATTTATAAAAAGATAAAGCTAATTGATCAGCTGCAATCTTTGTTGCTGCATAAGGTGATTGAGCATTTAAAGGATGACTTTCATCAATTGGAATTTTTTGAGCAGTTCCATAAACTTCACTTGTTGATGTTTGAATAAATTTTATTACTTTATGTTTTACAGAGGCCTGTAAAAGATTCAAAGTACCATTAATATTAGTTTCAACATAAGAAGATGTGGAATTGTATGAATGGGGTATTGAAATAAGTGATGCTAGATGTATAACATGGGTACAACCAGAAACAGCTTTATCCACGAATTCTGGATCTCTAATATCACCAAAACAAATATTTAATTTTTTATAAGATTTATGATTTTCTAGCCAACCCCAATTATTAAATGAATTATACTGTACAAAACACTTTATCTTAATTTTTTTTTTAATAAAATAATCTACAAGATTGGATCCTATAAACCCTTCTGCACCAGTAATTAGCACTTTTTTTATCATTTAATACTTTTTAGTATTCTAAAATAATTTGAATTGTAAATATTATATAGCTGACTTATTCCTTTTGTTAAATCAAAAAGACTGTTGTTAGCTACTATTTTTTTAATTTTTTTATTAGATAGACTCATATCTTTTGGCCTTATAACTTTTGAATTAGTTTCTTTTAAATATAATTTTTTAAGCAATTTTTTGTCAAAATTAAATTTATTCAAGATTTTTTTCCCAAACTGATATTTGGTTAGTCTTGTATTGCCTGTAATATTATAAATTCCTTTAATTTTTTTTTCTAAAAGAATATCAATAATATAAATTAATTGATTAATAAAAATTGGTGAATAGTAAGCATCACAAAGTAAATTAACTTCTTTGCTGGAAATAAAATTATTAAATATTCTATCTAATAGAGAGTTACGAAACTTGGGTCCGAAACCGAAAAAATTTGTTCTTAAAATCAAAAAATCATTACAATTTTTCATAATTCCTTTTTCTGCCAAAACTTTGGATTTTGCGTAATTATTTAACGGTTTAACTTTGTCACTTTCTACATAAAATTTTTTTTTTCCAGAATACAAATGATCACTAGATATAAAAGTATAATGTATTGATTTTTTCTTACAAATTTTAGCAATATCTATTGCAAGCTTTGAATTGATTTGAAAAGTCATCTTTTTCTCCTTTTCACATTTTTCAACATCAGATAGTGCAACACAATTTATTAAAAATTGAGGCTTAACTTTTTTTAAATATTTTTCAATTTGAGCTTTTTTACCTAAGTTTAAATATTGTGATTTAAGATTTTTAATTTGAATTTTTTTTTTATTTACTATTGGATAAACTTTATATTTTTTTTTTAAAATTAAACATAAGTTTAATCCTAACAATCCCGAAGATCCTAAAATTACAATTTTATTCAAAATATCTTCTTTATTAAATTTGTAGTATAGAAAATTTCTTTTATTCCTGGAAAAAAATTTTTTTTATTTTTAACTTTTTCGATTATTCTTTGAGCCTGCATCATGAAACCATACTTAAAATTAATATCATCCGCCCTAGTATTAAAAATTATTTTTTTTTTTTTAGATTTATCTATAATTTTAAGTTGTTCTAAAGGTGCCATATTAAAAAAATAATTATCAGTACTCAAACTTAAGCCCCATGGAGCTGGTCTCTCCCAATGGGATGTAAAAATAACTAAATCACCACTAGAAAATTTTAGCTTTTTTGCAAATGAGTTTGAAAATTTAGTTTTCAATTTAAAAATAGTTTTTATATCTATCAATTTTCCTCTAGCAAATATTCTAATAAAATCGACTAGATGTATAGAGTTTGCATACATAAAATTTTTTAAAATTTTTTTAGGATGATTTTTATTTTTAATATTTTGTTCATCATTTATATATATCACTCTTTTAGATTTATCATTTCTTAACATTTCTAGGATTTTTTGTGTTGTTCCATAATAATTTCTATTTAAACCAAAATAAAATTGTTTTTTGTTAATAAATTTTTTGGATAATTTTTTTGTTTCTTCAAAGTTATAACCAAAAGGTTTTTCAACTAAACATTTCCAGGGATATTTTGATGCCTCTAAGCAGACTTTTTTTGTATTTTCAACCGAAACTGCAATAACTACAAGATCAGCTTTGGTTGATTCATATAATTTCTTTATTGAGCTATAAAAAACTAAATCTTGATATTGTGATATTAGCCTATCTGCTTTTTTTTTTGTTCTACTGTAAATACCTTTTAATTTAACAGAATCTATTTTATTAAAAACTTTAATATGTTCACCTGACATATTTCCAGCTCCAATAAAAGCAACTTTTACTTTTCTTTTCATAAATATTTCTTAGATAACCTCAAATTTTTTGTTTACTAAATTTAAAATTTTATTACATCTTCTTAAATTTTCTTTTTTATGAGAAATTAAAATTATAGTTTTTCCACTTAATTGACTAAATAAAAAATCAAGTAAGTTTAGCTCTGAGTCATCATCTAAAGCACTAGTTGCCTCATCCAAAATAATAATTTCAGATGGCTTATAAATCGCTCGAGCAATACCAATTCTCTGTCTTTGTCCTCCAGATATTTTAATTCCATCTTCTCCTATTATTGTATCGGCTTGGTTTGGAAAATTTTTTGAAAAACTCAACAACTGTTCTGAATTCAATATATAATTTATTTTTTCTAAATTATGTTGTTTGTCTTGTTCCCCATACGCTATATTAAACTTTATTGAATTATCACTTAAAAATATTTTTTGTGGAATATAACTTATTTTATCTAACCATTGACTTGAATAAATATTATTTTTATTTCCATCTAGAGTTATAATTCCAGAGGTTGGATTTTGAAATCCACAAACTAAATCAACAAATGTACTTTTACCAGATCCACTTTTTCCATATATTCCAATTATGTCTCCTTTATTTATAGAGATATTTAAATTTTCAAAAATTTTTTTTGAAGTTCCAGGATATTCAAAACAAACATTTTTAAATTCTATTTTGTCTTGAAATTCTATTTTGTTTTTATTTGTAGTTTCTAAATTAATAAATCTTTTATCAAAAAAATTATTATATACTTGATCAAATGAAAATTTGTGAGTTTTAATTCCTTGAATACTAAGTAAAACCCGATTTACAATAGGTAATAATTTTAATGATACTAAAATAAAAATACCTAACTTAATAATTATTTCATTAAATGAATAATTAAACTTAAGAAAAATAAAAAAAATAATTCCAAAAAATAATATCATTACAACTTCTAAAAATAACTTTGGAAACGATATTAAAATTCTCTCTTTATTTACAGAATTGATATAATTAGTTTGGTTTATTAAAAAATTATCTGAAAAATAATTATATGCTCTATAAATTTTAACTTCCTTGATTCCATTAAATATCTCCCTTAAATTATTTAATATTTTTGCTGAAGACTTAAATCTTATTTCACCTATTTTAGAAAAAATATTCTTAGAATAAAAATAATAACTAATAGAAATAAAAAAAATTATTAATATTATTACAAGTGTAATAATAGGTTCATAAACTAATAAAAAAATTATAATTAATAAAGACGTTAATAAATCAATAATTAATAAAATAATATTTGATAGAACAAGATTAATTGCTTCTACATTTTTAACTAAATTAATATTTTCTGAACTATTTTTTTCAAGAAAAAAACTTATTGGTCTTTTAAATAAAAGAAATAATAACTCTTTATTATAATATAAGTTTATTTTTTTTAAAAAATTATTTTGAAAAATCATTAAATATATAAAAAAGAAAAACTTAAATAAAAAAATTGAAATAATTAATAAAAAAAATATTAATAAGGACTGATTAAAACTGAAATCCGAAAAAATAGGAATATTAATATTTTTAACAAATAAGTTTAATGCTGGAATAAATATACTTATACTTAAAATTTCTAATAATGAATTAATACCAATTAAAATGGTTAAGATTAGAAAATTTTTTTTGAAACCTGTTAAAAAGAAGTTTATTTGTGAAATTAATCCAATTTTTTTCTTCATTTTAATATTATAAATTTTTTAATAAACTAGCCACAATCAATCAAAATAAAATAACTTAATCTATTTTTCAAAAAGTTATTGCTTATCCTAGCGAAATTTAATTTAAAATTAACATTTATAAAATAAATAAATATCAAAAATAAAAAATGAAAAAATTAATAATAATATTCTCGAAACTTACATAAATTTAACTAGAGTTCACACCTTTTATATCTTAAAAAATAGCAAGTTTACAAATGAAATGTTATATTATCAACCGATCAATTTAATCAATCTTTTATAATTTTATGAAAAGAATAACTAAATTAGAAAAAAAATATTTACTTGAATCTCTAAGTAATGAATTCAGAACTTCTAAATTAGGAGCTTTTAATAAAAAATTAAATCTAGAATTTGCAAAACAAGTAAAATCTAAATTTGCTTTAAGCTTGTCCTCAGGAACAGCTGGTTTACATGTTGCCTTAAAAGCTTTGGGCATAGATAAAAAAAAGTTTGAAGTAATAATTCCATCTATTACAATGAGTGCTACAGCAATGGCAGTTATTAATGCGGGAGCTACCCCAATTTTTGCAGATATTGACGAAAAAACATTAAATATTTCAGCAGAATCGATTAAAAAAAAAATCTCAAAACAAACTAAAGCAATTATAACTGTTTCACTATATGGATTAGCACCAAATTATAAAAAAATTAAAAAAATTATTAATAAAAAAAAAATATTTTTGATTGAAGATAATGCCGAGTGTTTTCTGGGTAAAATAAATAATAAAATTGTTGGTAATTTTGGTGATTTTTCAGTTTTTAGCTTTCAGTCAAGTAAACATTTAACATGTGGAGAGGGTGGAATAATAACAACTAACCAGAAAAAATTATTTGACTCTGCTGCAAAAGTTGCAAATTTAGGTTATAAAAATTTAAAAATTAATTATCAAAAAAAAAGAATAAGATTAGAAGATCCAAATTTTGATAGACACATAACAATTGGTCTAAATTATAGATTGTCTGAATTAAATGCTGCAGTAGCATTAGCTCAAACAAAAAGAATGAAAGAATTAACAAATTTAAGAAAAATGATAGGTAAAAAATTTTTAAATATTACAAAACAATTTAAGATTTTTAAATATCAGGAAGTTCAAAAAGGATATGAACATGCGTATTGGGCTTTTGTGATAATTTTACCTGATCAAATTTCAATAAAAGAATTTTCAAAAATGTATAAAAAAAATGGAGGTGATTATTTCTATGCAGCATGGAAATTACCTTACATGGAACCTTTTTACAAAAAAAAAGTAATTGAAAATAGAGTAGCAAAGAAAATTCAAAAAAATATAGTTGCATTAAAAACAAATTATTTCTCTAAGATAGATGTCAATAATCAATTAAATGCTTTAAAGAAAACACTAAATTTTCTGTCAAATAAATATAAAAAAAATGATGGAATTTAAAATTTAATGGAAAAATTTAAAAAAATAATAAAAGAATTAAATGCTATTACAAAAAAGCAAAAAGCTAAATCAGCAGTATTTATAGGTAATACAAAAAAAATTAGCAAATTATCATTTTATAACAGTGGAATTAGGAAACATTTTAATCTCTATTATATAAGTGTCATAGTGTATTCAGATAAAATTACAAAAAAAATCTGTAAAACTATTGATGGAAAAGTGAATATTATTTTTTATGATTTAGAAAAAAAAATAAAATCAAAAATGAAAAATTATGATGTTAATATAGAGCGAACAATAAAAGAAAATATAAAAATATCAGAAAAGTACCCTTATAAATCTAATGATATTACAGTGAATTCAGCGGAGACTTTGATTAGCAATTTTTACAAGAATAACATTTCAGGTATAGGTGGAAAAAGATCTTTAATCCTAGGAGCTGGCAATATTGGCTCTAAAATTGCTTTAAAACTGAATGAATCTGGCTCCAATGTACATTTGTACAGAAGAAACAAAAAAAAATTAATAAAAATTATTGAGGCAATTAATGTTATTAAACCAGATGGTACAGTTGCTAAAAGTTATATTTGTAGAAATTTAAAAAAAGAATTAAAAAAAACCGACATAATTATAAATTGTTCTGATAAAAAACGTATCTTAAAAATAGACCATGTAAAATTACTTAAACCAAATGTTTTTATAATAGATATAGGAAAAGGTATGTTTGAGGAAAAAGCCTTGGAAAGTTTGATTAAGAAAAAAATAAATGTTTTTAGGCTAGATGTAACTCCAGGTTATAATTCGTTTATTGAAAATTACTTTATTTCAAATCAAATATACGATCTTAAAAAATTTGGAAGAAACACGATTAATGGTAACACTTATATTAGCAGAGGTATTTTAGGATATAAAAATGAAATTGTTGTTGACAATCCATATAATCCTAAAAAAATTTATGGTATTGCAGATGGTTACGGAGATTTTAAAAAATGAGAATTAATAAAGCAATTATATTAGGAGCGGGGCCTGTAGGCTTAATAAATGCATGGCTTTTGGCAAAAAATGGGTGGAAAGTTGAGCTTTATGAAAAAAATAAACTTGTTGGAGGAATGTGTAGAAGTTGGAAATGGAAAGGTCATATTTTAGATACAGGTCCTCATATCTTTCACACCTCAAACAAAAAACTTTGGAAATTTTGGAAAAATAATTTTGGTGAACTTCTTATTGATGGAACGTATTATTCAAAAAATATTATTAACAATGAATATGATAAAGCATATCATTATCCGATTTCTGTTGAGAGTATAAATCTTTTCGAAAAGAATTTAAAAAAAAAAATTAAAAAAGAACTCAAACAAAAAAGAGAGAAAATTTCAAAAAATTTTAAAGAACATATTATAAATCAAGTAGGCGAAACACTACAAAAAATGTTTTTTAACGAATATCCAGAGAAAGTTTGGGGGGTTGGTGTTGATAAAATGACTTCAGATTGGGCACCTAAAAGAATAAAATTTACTAAAAAAATATCACCATTTTTTGTTAATGAAAATACTGCAGTAGGAAAATATGGAACGGGTGCGGTTTATGAAAAGTTAAAAAATGAAATAGTTAAACTTGGGGGAAAAATTAATTTAAATCATGAAATTATAAATTTAGAATATGAAAGCAATGAAATAACTAAAATTAATTTTAAAAATAAAAAAAAAAAAGGCTGTAACTAATGATACTATAATTATATCAAGTTTGCCTATTCCACTTACAGCAAGATTTTTAGGCCATAAAAGTAATTTAAAATTTAGAGGAATAAGATCAATCTATATATCGGTTAATAGAAAAAAAATATTACCAAAGGATACTGACTGGCTCTACTTTGGGTCAAAGAAAATTGTATTTAATAGAGTTAGTGAACCCAAAAAATTATCAAAATTTGTATCTCCTAAAAATAAAACTTATCTTTGTGCTGAGATAACATACTCTAAAAATGACCATATTGATAAAATGACATTGAATGAACTTAAAAAAATTGTGAGAAACGATTTAATAAAAACTAATTTAATAAAAAAAGATGAAAAAACTCTTTTTTCAGAAAATAAAGAAGATTTTGTTTATCCTGTCCAATTCACTGACTATAAGTATGAATTAAGTCAAACAAAGCACGTTATTAATAAATTTAATAAACTATTTTCTATGGGAACAGGTGGTGATTTTGATTATTCTGACAGTCAAATAATATTTCTAAAATGTTTTGATTTTGTTAATACTTTAAAAAATAGATATTCTATGGATAATCAAATGGTTAAAAATTATTTTACAACTAAATTAAATAAATCTGTTAAACTAGGAAAAACAATTGTTGGGGATAACTATAAGCCATATATAATTGCTGAAGCTGGACTAAATCATAATGGAGACGTAAATCTAGCAAAAAAATTAATTTTACTTGCAAAAAGTACTGGTTGTGACTCAGTCAAATTTCAAACATTTACTGCTGACAGTAGAGTTTCCAAAAATTATAGGTCTGCAAATTTTGCAGAAAAAGCTGATGGACTACAAGAGGATATTCATGAAATGTTTGACAGACTTTCTCTTAGTAGAAAGCACACCAGAGAAATTTTTAATTTTGCTAGAAAAAATAATGTTGAGATTTTTTCAACTCCATTTAGCATAAAAGATGTCGATGAATTAGAAAAGCTAAATGTTAATTTTTACAAAACTGCATCAGTTGATCTTGTAAACTTAGAATTAATTGAAAAAATAGGTAAAACTGGAAAACCATTAATATTATCGACTGGTATGGCGAGTTTAATTAATGTTGAGGAGGCGGTAAATAAATTTAAGTCAACTGGAAATAAAAATCTAATTATCCTTCATTGTTTATCAAGTTATCCAGCGAACGAGAATGAAATGAATCTCAAAGCAATTAAGCTTTTAAAAAAAATTTATAATATACCTGTGGGATTATCTGATCATTATCCAGATTTAAATGTTTCTAAATTAGCATTGGGATTGGGAGCTAATATAATTGAGAGACATTTTACTATCGATAAGAATTTAGAAGGACCAGACCATATACTTTCATCAACACCTGAAGAATTTGTTGATCTTAATAATTTAGCTTCAAACGTTAATAATATTTTAGGGACTGGAGAGAAAATAATTCAGCCAAGTGAATTTCAGGTAATTAATACGCAAAGGAAAAGTATTTATGCAATAAGAAAACTTAAAGTGGGGAAAAAAATATCAAAAGATGATATTATAATAAAAGGTCCTGCTGGTGGACTTGCTCCTAAATACTTAGAATTAATAATTGGAAAAAAACTAGTAAAAGAAGTACAAAAAGATTTTCCGATAACATGGGAAAATTTCTTAAATAGTTAAATTAATTTTGCAATTTAATATTTATCAATTTTGAGCTATTTTTTAAAAAAAGTTAATGAAAAAAATTTTAATAAATTTCCCTTCTCAAACATTTTCAAATCATTCAATTAGGATTATTAACGAACTTTACAAAAAGAATGAAATAGTTTTTATTATCGACGACTATTACATTCAGCCTAATCAAAAATTATTAGTAAAGAAACTTTTTAATGAAAAGAAAATATATGACTTTTTTCAAGTTCCAAAAAGTAGAATATTTAAATCTTATACTGATTTAAAATATATAAAAAAAATAGAAAAAAAATTAATAAATCATGATTTTGATTACTACATAACTTCATTAAATACATCAGTAATTAGTAAATATATCTGCAATAAAATTTTAAAGAAAAAATGTAAAAAAATAGTTTTTAATATAGGGATTCCTCAATTGATCCGTTACAAAAATTTTAATCAAGTAAAAAATTATAGAAAGTTAAAAAAAAAATATTCTCTTTATGAATTATATTTAGATAAATTATCAAATTTTTATAAATCAGAGAACAAAGAAAAATTAATAAAAATTTTTAATTTTCTAAAATTTGTTAACTTAAAACTGAAAAATAATATTAATAATCTTTTTAATTTTTATATTTTGCCCCTCATTTTAACAGGAGAAATATACAAACCAAGTAGTTTAGAAATTATTACACATATATATCCCAAAGATGTTGATTTATTATTAGTCGATAATAACTTTGAAAAAAAAATTTTTAAAAAATTCATCAAAAATATTAAAATAGAAGTTGCAAAATTAGATCAAAATAATTGTCATTGTTTGAAAAAAAAGAAGAAATATCCTAATGGATTACTTTCTTGTCTTAGTTGGCCTTTACTTCCAGAAAAGTTACCTAATAAATTCTACGAAGACTATATTAGAGACTTTAAAATAATCATAAAAAAAATGAGTATTAATGAAATTCATCTAAGACCCCACCCAGAACAAATTTTTAGATGGGAAAAAAAATTAGAAAAAGAAATTAAAAAATTAGGTGTAAAAGTAAAAATAATTGGCAGATCAAATGGTAAATATGGGGTGCCTGGTAGTTTAAGAGAAATTATCTGTGATTATAAAGTTACAGCAGGTTTTACAAGTGGTGCAATGAGAGAGGCAAGAGATTATTGTGATATTTCTAATGTAGTCGTATTTGAAAAGGTAAGTAGGTATGAGACTAATCAATCTGAGGATCCTAAAAAAATTTATAATCATATTAATGGAATAGAATATATTAATTATGAGGGTGTTTATGAAAAAAAAATTTCTTTAAAGAAACCTAAATATAAAAATAAAGTTTTGGTAGATTTTATATTATAAGGATTTTAAATTAATCATATTTAGTACCAACCTTGATCAACTAAAGCTATTAAATTAAACATATCGGATCCCCAATCTAAGTTTTTAGCCTCTTTAGTATTATTAATATAGTGATCTACTAACCTGTCATAATAATTTAAATTAAAATATTTTTTTGACAAAATTTCTCTATATTCTCTTTTCTTAAGCAATTTGACATACCTTTTTCTAAATGCAGATCTGTATATCCATTCAGCACCATGATCAAAATTTGAATTTGTATCATATAAATATGAGTGTGGCCCTTCTTGAAGAAAATAAGGATAATTGATTAAATTTTCCAAAAAATATTTTAAAGGATATTTTGTAGGTCTTAATTCTAAACCCCTCCCCCAGTTTTCAGGCATTTGACTTAAAAAATCTAACATTTCATGATCCCTAAATGGAAATTCAACATTAAAATTATATTCCTTTGCCACTGTATCAATAGAAGCTACGGTACCGCCTTGCCAATGAAAAGAGTTATAAAGATGAATGTACCAAAAATATAAATTTTTAGTTGTTATTCTTTTAGAAATTTCATCAAAATAATAATTTTCAATTTCTTTTTCGTAAATTTCCTGTCCAGCTTTATTTAAGATTTTATGATTACTAAGTGACCAAAAAGGAAATCTTTTTTGCCTAGAAAATAATCCGCATAAAAATTGACTTTTTAATTTGTTTTTATTTTTTGATACATCATCAAAATTTTTTTTGCCCAAAGTTCCCTTTAAAAATTTATAAACCAGATCATCATTTTCATTTGAGCATTTGTCTAAAAAACTTGGTCCAAATATATAATTATACATTTTGTCAGAATACTTTCTAAAATTTAAATCTGGATGAA
>MDTG01252266.1_pt1 | contig 13349 bp, 16 predicted proteins | sample 811421 | NCBI WGS metagenome assembly MDTG01 (sample SAMN05326645, study PRJNA326480) | marine metagenome | isolation source: seawater | place: Pacific Ocean: South East | collected 2011 | reverse complement strand
TAGAAACACCATTACAATAAATTCAGACAATAATGATACTATTTGTAAAGCTAGCGGATCAGTTCTCAAATTTGATGGATTTTTGAAAATTTATAATAATCAAAATAAAGGTGAGGATGAAAATATTTTACCAGCTGTTTCCAAAGGGCCGATTAATATTGAATCTTTATTAGATGAACAACACTATACTCAGCCACCACCTAGATATTCTGAAGCTAGTTTAGTTAAAAAACTTGAGGAACTGGGTATTGGAAGACCATCTACTTATGCAAGTATTATTTCTACAATAGCCAATAGAGGGTATGCAGAAATATTAAACAAACGGTTTTTTCCTACAGATAGAGGAAAATTAATTTCTGCTTTTTTAGAAAAATTATTTTCCAAATATGTTGATTATAATTTTACAGCAGGCTTAGAGGATCAGCTTGATGAGATCACATCTGGAAAAGAAAATTGGATTAATGTTTTAGAACTATTTTGGAGGGATTTTAATAATAATGTGTCTGAAGTAAAAGAAAAAAGAACTAGAGAGGTCTTAGACCTTTTAAATGACAGTTTAGGAGACCTTGTTTTTGATAAAGATAAAGAAGGGAATATAGTCAGAAAATGTCAACTATGCAGTAAAGGAACACTTAGTTTAAAAAATAGTTTTAGAGGTGGTGCTTTCATAGGGTGTTCAAATTACCCCGAGTGTAAGTTTACAAGACCTTTATCTAAAGCAAAAGCTGCAGCACAAGCTCAATTAGCCGAGCCTAAATTAATTGGAAAGCATTCAAATGGAAATGATATATTTTTGAAGAATGGAAGATTTGGTCCTTATCTTCAATTTGAACGAAAAGCCGAAGATATTAAAACTGAAAAGATAGTAAATAAGAAGAGAAAGAAAAAAAACGATACTGATGTAAATGATCTATTAAAAAATATTTCAATACCTAAAGGCCTAGAATTAAGAAATATTGATTTAGAAAAAGCTAAATTTTTATGTTCTCTTCCAATATCTTTAGGGACTAATCCTGACAATCAAAAAGAAATTACGCTAAACACTGGCAGATTTGGACCTTACTTGAAGTGTGAAAATAAATCAGCAAGAATAGAGAATGTCGAAGATATTTTTTCCATTGGATTAAATAGAGCAATAACTTTAATTGCTGAAGCAAAACCCGGGAGAATGTCTTCATCAATGATCAAAGATTTGGGAGAACATCCTGAAGATAAAAAACCAGTGAGAATCATGAAAGGACAATATGGGCCTTATATTAAGTATAAATCATTAAATGCCACTATCCCAGAAGAGAAGGATCCGATTGAACTTAATATGGAGGATGCATTAATATTGATTGAGAAAAGAAAGGAATACGATAAAACTAAAAAGAGAAAAAAAAAATGATTAAATATCTAATTATAATTTTTATGATTTTTGTCCAATCAAATCTTTTCGCAAAAGATGAAACAGAATGTGAAAATATAAAAAAAATTTCTCCAAAATATTATCTTTGTAAAGCTGGAAAAGTAGGAAAAAATATGGGTCTAAATACTGATAATCCAAAAGAAAAAAAGTACATTATCGATTGGTTTAAAAAAAAAAATGACAATTGAGGAAAATTTAATTAATCATAATTTAGCTCTTCCTAATGCTCTAGATCCAGTAGGGTCTTATGTTGCATATAAAGTTATTGGAAATTTACTATTTATATCTGGACAAATTTCTACTGACGAAAATGGTAAACTGATAAAGGGTAAAATTGGAAAAGATATGAGTACAGAAGATGGATATAAAGCTGCAGAAAGATGTGCATTAAATATTTTTGCACAAGCAAAAAAAGCATGCAATGGCGATCTTAAGAAAATTAAATCATGTGTGAAACTTACAGGATTTGTAAATTCATCTATCGATTTTACGGAACAGCCAAAAGTCATAAATGGTGCTTCTGATATGACTGTCAAACTTTTAGGAAAAAATGGTAAGCACTCGAGAGCAGCGGTAAGTGTAAATAGTTTACCACTAGGTGTTGCTGTAGAAATTGACGCTATTTTTGAAATAAAATAAATTATCTACCAATAGAATAATATTTTAACCCTGACTTCTTCATTTTTACAGGAGAATAAATATTTCTTAAATCATAAATAATAAAATTTTTATTTCTAATTAAATTCTTAAAATTTAATAATTTGAAAATATTCCATTCTGTGTGAAGAATAACGCAATCACTGCCCATGCAAGCAGATTTAATATCAGTACAAAATTTAACATTCTTTAAATGCTCAAAATCCTTTTTAAATCCAGTTGGATCGTAATACCTAATTTTTGCTCCCTTTTTTACTAAATAAGGTATCATGTATAAACTTGAGGCTTCTCGCATATCATCAGTATTAGGTTTAAACGTTACACCTAAAAAAGTAATTTTTTTATTTTTAACATTACCTTTTAATAATTTAATAATTTTTTTCGATAACAAAATTTTTCTTTTTTCGTTAGAGTTAATTACTTTCTTGACAATAGAAAGATCAATATTAAATAAATTCGCTGTATCAATCAATGCACGAGTGTCTTTAGGAAAGCACGAACCTCCATAAGCTGGGCCAGCTCTCAAAAATCTTCCTCCTATTCTTTGGTCGAGACCCATGCCTAATGAAATTTCCTTAATATCAATATTGATTTTTTCACAAAGATTAGCAAGTTCATTTATATAAGATATTTTTGTAGCCAAAAAAGCATTTGATGCGTATTTTATTAATTCTGCACTCCTTCTTGAAGTGTTAAAATAACGACTGTTTTTTTTGACAATAGGCATATATAATGATTTTAATATTTTGTTTGCCTTTTTGCTATCAGTCCCAATAACTACTCTATCGGGATAAATAAAATCCCTAATCGCTTCACCTTCTCGTAAAAATTCGGGATTTGAAACTATGTCAACAAGTTTTCTTCTCTTTAAATTTTTTAGTATTTCCTCAATTTTATCTCCGGTTGTTACAGGTACAGTAGATTTGGTAACAATTATCTTATATTTTTTTATATATTTTTTAATTTCGTGCGCTACTTCATACACATATTTTAAATTAGCTGAATTAGATTTTTTTTTTGTAGGTGTTCCAACACATATAAATATAATATCTGAATTACTTACAGCTAATTTAAGATTTGATGTAAATAAAAGTCTTTTTTGTTTAAAATTTCTTTTTAGAATTTCTTCCAACCCAGGTTCAAAAATAGGAACTTTACCTGTATTAAGTAAATTTATTTTATTTTCATTTTTATCTACACAATAAACTTTATTACCTAAATCAGAAAAACAAACACCGCTTACTAATCCAACATAGCCAGTTCCTATCATACAAATTTTCATATCTTCGATATTTCTAATCCAGAATTAATATATCCATCCATACTTCCACAATCTAAATATTTGCCAATAAAATTATGTCCAATAAATTTTTTCCCCTCTTTAATTGAATTCCTTATAGTATCGGTTATGTGAATCTCTCCTCCTTTACCTTTTTTTTGATTTTTTAATTTTTCAAATATATCATTTGACAAAATATATCTTCCTATAACTGCTTTATTCGATGGTGCCATTTTGATGTCAGGTTTTTCTATTACATCATCAATTACAAAATTAAACTTACCAATTTTGTGTTTAACAGAGTAAATGCCCCATCTACTTACATTTTTTCTATTTACATTCATACTTGCCATTACTGAACATTTATATTTGTTGTGTATTTTAATCATGTCTTTAGAACAATTTCTTTTCATAATTAGGTCATCTGGTAGTAACATTAAAAAGAATTTATCTTTTATAAATTTTCTTGTTTTTAATACTGCGTCACCTGTACCTAAAGGTTTATTTTGATATACAAATTTAATCATTTTTTTATATTTTTGAATTTTTTTAAATTCTTTTTCAATACGTTTATCCTTTTTTTTTGTGAGCACTTTTTTATAAAATCTATCGTTATAAAAATATTTTTTTATAATTTCTTTTTTTTTAGAAATTATAAATACCACTTCTTTTATACCGGCTTCAATGCATTCATCTAAGATATATTCAACACCTGGTTTACCGTTCATTGGCAGTAATTCTTTTGCAAACACACTTGTTAGAGGCAAAAGTCTTGTCCCTAATCCAGCAAGTGGTATTATAGCTTGTCTAATCATGAATAATGTTTAAATAATCAACTATCATAAATGATAATTTTTAAAAGCTTTAATCAATTAAATAAAGTACTTAATTATGATGATAATGTAGGTTTCGTGCCAACTATGGGATCATTGCACCTTGGACATATCTCATTAATAAAAAAATGTAATAAAATTTGTAAAAAAACATTAGTTAGTATATTTGTTAATCCAACACAGTTTAATAAGAAAACAGATTTTAAGAATTACCCGAGGAATTTAAAAAAAGATATTAAAATATTAAAAAAATTAGATATTGATTATCTTTTAGTGCCAAATAAAAAAGATGTTTATAAGAATAAACACAGTTTTAATATTAAATTAGATAAGAAAGATAAAATTTTGTGCGCAAAATTCAGACCTGGTCATTTTGAAGGTGTTCTTTCAGTTATTTATCAATACCTAAAAAAAGTTAAAATAAAAAATATTTTTTTAGGCGAAAAAGACCTTCAACAAGTTATATTAATAAAAAAATTTATAAAAAAAAAATTTAAAGTAAATGTTATATCGTGTAAAACTGTGAGATATAAAAATTCGTGTGCTTTTTCATCTAGAAATAATTTGTTAAGTTTTAAAGATTTAAATATAATCTCAAATATAGCTAGAGAAATTATCAATTTAAAAAAAAAAAAAAATAAAATGAATGATTTAATACCACTTATAAAATATAAACTTAAAAATTATAATATTAAAATAGAATATTTAGATATAAGAAATAAATTTTCATTATCAAAAAACTATAATAAAAAAAATTATAAAATATTTATTGCTTACTATTATAAAAAAATTAGATTTATAGACAATTTTTAATTATAAAAAAAATAAGCTCCTATTCCTAAAAATGAAAGAAAACCAATAACATCAGTTATTGTTGTGACGAACACGCTTGATGCAATTGCCGGGTCAATGTTAATTTTTTTTAGTCCTATAGGAACTAAAATACCAAAAAGGCCGGCAACTATCATATTTAATATCATCGAAATAGAAATTATTAGTGATAATGTAAAATCTTGAAACCAAACATGTACCACTATTGCACTAATTATCGCAAATATTACTCCATTAAGTATCCCAATAAGAAATTCTTTGATTACATTTTGCGAAAAATTATTTTTTGTCAATTGATTTGTTGCAATAGTTCTTATAGTTACTGCTAAAGTTTGCATACCAGCATTTCCGCCCATTGATGCAACTATTGGCATTAACACGGCTAAGGCAACTACTTTCTCTATATCTTCTTTAAAAAAACCTATGACAATTGATGCCAAAACTGCTGTAAGCAAATTTAGTAATAACCAATTAAATCTTCTCTTTGTCTTTTTGAAGACTCCATCAGTTATCTCTTCATCACCAACACCAGCTAATCTTAGTGCATCTTCCTCAGCCTCCTCCTTTAAAACCGTCAAAACATCATCACTAGTTATCATTCCGACTAGTTTATTGTTTTTATCAACTACACATGCTGAATTTAAATTGTAATTTTCAAATTTATTAGCAACTTCTTCTCTATCCATATCTACCGGAATAGATAATTGTGATTCATTCATTATCGACTGCATTTTAGCATCCCTTGGAGTCCTTAAAACTTTTGAAGATGGAACCGATCCTATAGGTTTAAATTCATTGTCTACTATAAATATTTCTAAAAATTCTTCAGGTAAATCTTTATTTTCTCTTAGATAATCAATTGTTTGTCCTACTGACCAGTTACTCGGAATTGCAGTGAATTCTCTTTGCATAATTCTGGCTGCAGAGTCCTCTGGATAACTTAAACTTTCTAATAAAGCAAACCTATCTTTAGGTGGAAGTGAGCTTAATATATCATTTTTATTTTTTTCTTCCAAATTTTCAATAATTTTAATTGCATCATCAGATTCTAAATTTTTTAAAATAAAGACAATTGCATCATTTGATAAATAATTAATAATTTCAGATTGAACGGATTCGTTTAATTCTACAAAAACTTCTGGATCAATTTTGAAATTATTTAATTTAATTAAGTTTTCTCTGTCATTTTCATTTATGTGTTCAATTATATCAGCTGCGTCAGCAGGATGCATTTCTTTGAAAGAATTTGAAATGAAAGATGTGTCATTGTTTGATATTTTATTTGTTAAAACCTTAATGAACTCTTTATTGAATTCAAAATTTACTTTTTTATCTTTAATTTTTCTTACTAAAGTCATAAAATCCTTTACGTATTATGGCACTATTAAATGATAATTTTTATAATACAAATTATAAATGAGTATTAAAATAAAAATAAGTAAAAAACCAATAGAATACAAAAAAGCTATTAGTTTACTTCAGTCTAGGGCTGAAAAGTTATCATCTAAATGCAATATATCTGAATTAATATGGGTGTTAGAACATCCTCCGATTTATACTGGAGGAACAAGTCATCTGGATGATGAGATATTAGATAAATCAATTAATGTAATTAAAACTAATAGAGGTGGCAAAGTTACATTTCATGGGCCAGGACAAATTATTTTTTATGTAGCAATTAATTTAAGTCAGAGAAAAAAAGACATCAGATGGTTTATAAAAATTCTAGAAAAAACAATAATTCAAACATTAAGTGATTATAAAATTAATGCATATGCTGATAGAAGAAATATAGGTATCTGGGTAAATTACAGAAAAAAAAAAAGAAAGATAGGAGCGATTGGATTAAAAGTGCGAAAATGGGTAGTATATCATGGCTTTTCGTTAAATTTATCTGTGAACATAGACAATTTTTTTAAAATTAAACCATGTGGTTTAAAAAGTGAGCAAATATGTAATCTAAAAGAAATTAAAAAAGATAAATTTACAAACATTAAAATTAAATTAGTAAACAATTTTATTAAAAATTTAAATATATAATTTTTTTTTATCTAAAAAATTTTTAAAATGGTTAGGTAATGGCGCAATATAATTGAGTTTATTATTATTAATTTTGAATTTAATTGAATATGAATGTAACATTAAATTCTTTTGACTAATTTTAATTTTGTTATATTTATTATCACCACAAATAGGGTGCCCTATTAATGAACATTGTTTTCTTAATTGGTGTTTCCGGCCAGTAATAGGCTTCATTTCTAATAATGAGAAATTATTATTTCTATCAATAACTTTAAAACTCGTGATAGCTTTTTCTAATATTTTTTTATTTTTTTCAAATTTCTCTAAATTATTTTCTAAGATACCTTTGTGTTTTGAAATTTCACCGTGGCATATTGCTAAATAAGTTTTATAAATTTTTCTCAACCTGAATAATGAAGTAAAAAATTGTGCAGATTTGCGATTTTTTGCTATTAAAAATATTCCTGATGTATCCTTGTCAAGACGATGAACTGTATATGGCTGAGTATATTTAAAATATCTACTTTTTTTAAATATATCTATCAAATTCCTTCTAGATTTTGTACCTCCTTGTACGGGTATTCCTGGTAATTTATTGATTACTATATACTCATCACAATCAAATATTATTCCATTCTCATATTTTTCAATTGTTTTATTATCTGGTTTAAATTTATTTTTATCTAATGTTTTATTAAAATTTAAATTAAAGACTTGAATTTTAAAATTAGTTTTAACTTTAAAAGAGCTTTTAACTTTTTTTTCATTTACCTTTATTTTACCACTTCTCAAGAACTTTTCTAATAAACTTTGTGGATAATTATAACTATTTTTTCTTAACCATCGATCTACGCGCATGTTATCGTGATCACTTATAACTGTGAAAATTTTTTTCATCAAATCATTAAAATATTATTTATTTAATGTTTTTTTCAGACTCTTCTTGTGTTACTTTTGATTTTTTATCTGTCTCTTTCTTATCAACTTTTTTTGCATTTATATCCCTGTCGATAAACTCTATAATTGCTACAGGCGCGTTATCTCCATACCTGTAACCTGCTTTTATGATCCTGGTATATCCACCCTTTCTGTCTTTATATCTTTTAGATAATGTATTTTTAACTTTGTTAGCGTTTGTTTTATTTTGTAGTTTTGAAATAAGTTTTTTTGTATTACTCAATGTATCTAGTTTTCCTAAAGTTACTATTTTTTCTGCTTGAGGTTTTAAAACTTTAGCCTTAGGTAAAGTAGTTTTTATTTGTTCATATTTTATCAATGAATTAAGCATATTTTTAATTAATGCTTTTCTGTGCTCAGAAGTTCTATTTAGTTTTTTATAACCAAATTTATGTCTCATTATATAGCTTCTTCAAGTTTTTTTGACAATTCAGCTATATTATCAGGCGGCCAATTTGGGATTTCCATACCTAGATAAAGAGACATTCCGGTCAAAACTTCTTTTATCTCGTTAAGTGATTTTCTTCCAAAATTAGGTGTTCTCAACATTTCACCCTCCGATTTCTGAACTAAATCACCAATATAAATTATATTGTCATTTTTTAAACAATTCATTGATCTTACTGATAACTCTAGTTCATCGACTTTTCGTAATAAATTTTTGTTAAATTCAGGTTCAGATGGTTTGTCACGAATAACAACTTCTTGTGGTTCATCAAAGTTAACAAACATACCTAATTGGTCTTGAAAAATTCTTGCAGAGTATGCCAATGCATCGTCTGCAGAAATCGAACCATTTGTTTCTATTTCCATTGTCAGTTTGTCATAATCAAGTGCTTTCCCTTCTCTTGCTGTGCTTATTGAATAAGAAACTTTTTTAACTGGACTAAATAAAGAGTCTATTGGAATTAGACCAAGTGGTGGTTCTTCAGGTTTATTCATGTCTGCAGATACATATCCTTTTCCATTACCAACTGTCATCTCCATATGGAAATTTGTATTTTCATCAAGATTGCAAATAACAAGATCTGGGTTAAGTATTTCAATGTCAGTCACAGAAGTAATATTTGAGGCTTTAATTTCACCAGGTCCTTTAGCATCTAATATTAGTTTTTTTGGTGTCTCTGTATTACTTTTTAAAGCTAACGACTTAATATTCAAAACTATATCTGTTACATCTTCTCTTACACCTTTTATTGAAGTAAACTCATGTAAAACACCGTCTATTTGAATTGCCGTTACTGCTGTGCCTCTAATAGATGAAAGTAAAATTCTTCTCAATGAATTGCCTAGTGTTAATCCATAGCCTTTCTCAAGAGGTTCTGCTGTTACTTTTGCAAATGTTTTGTCGTCACTTAATTGAACATCTAACTTGGAAGGTTTAATTAGTGATTTCCAATTTTTAATATTTACTTCAATATTTTCCATTTATACTCTCCTTTTTTTTGGTGGCCTTGTACCATTATGAGGTAATGGCGTAGTATCTTTTATAGATAAAATTTTAAAACCCCTAGCTTGTAAAGCTCTTAATGCAGTTTCACGACCTGAGCCAGGACCTTTAATTTCAACAGACAAAACTTTCATGCCAAACTCTAAAGCTTTCGCTGCTGCTGCATCTGCAGCCACTTGGGCTGCATAAGGAGTTGATTTTCGTGAACCCTTGAAACCTTTTTGTCCAGATGACGCCCACGATACAATATTTCCTTTTGTATCAGCTATTGAAACTATAGTGTTATTAAATGTTGACTGTACATATGCAATTCCATTAGGAATATTTTTTTTAGATTTTTTTTTTTTTGAATATGAGCTTTTTTTTACTATTTTTGACTTAGATTGATTTTGGACGTTTTCTTTATCTTTATCTTTATCTTTAATTGTTTTTGACATTTTTTATTTCTTCAACGGAGTAAGTTTTTTACCTGCTATGGCAACAGCCTTACCTTTTCTTGTTCTAGCGTTACATCTGGTCCTCTGACCTCTTGCAGGTAATTTTTTTTTGTGTCTTGAACCTCTATAACTGGCGAGGTCAATTAACCTTTTAATACTAAACGAATTTTCTCTTCTTAAATCACCTTCGACAGTATAATTTTTATCGATAAATTCTCGAATTTTTAATATTTCGTCATCAGTTAATTCGTTTACTCGTTTTTTGTTTGGAATAGATAAAGATTTACAAATATCGGTCGAAAACTTTTCCCCAATACCATAAATATACGTAAGACCAATTTTAACGAGTTTATTCTGTGGTATGTTTACACCTGCAATACGAGCCATATAATGTGATTAAAATTTAGCCTTTTATATAAGAAGGTGTTTTAATGTCAATGTATTAAAGTTTAAGTATTTCCTCAATTTTTTGGGAAATTTCGTTTATTTCCATGGAACCATCGAGTTCATGAAAATTTTCATTTTTTAAATAATAATTTAAGACTGGTTTTGTAATTTCCATATATGTATCATACCTTTTTAATATTGTATCAGCAGCATCATCGGATCTTTTTTCTAATATTTTTCTTTTTTCAATTCGTTTAATTATTGAGTCTTTTTTTGCATTAAGAAAAAAAACAAAATCAATTCCCTGATTAGACTTTTTTAATAATATTTCCAATTTTTTTGCTTGGCTAATTGTCCTTGGATAACCGTCAAAAATTAATTTGTTCATTTTTTTTGGATCAAATATAATATTTTCTAAAAGGTTATTTACGATTTCATCATCTACAAACTTTCCATCATTCATGTTATTAATAATTTTTTTACCAATTTCAGTATCCTTATTAATTTCTTCTCTTAACATATCTCCAGTTGATATTTGAAAACTGTTTAGTTTCTTAACCAAAAATTTAGCTTGAGTTCCTTTGCCTGCCCCAGGAGGTCCAAAAATAATTATATTCACTTATTTATTTACCAAACTTTGTTTTTTTTATTAATTGTTCATATTGAGAACTCATTAAACGGGTTTGAATCTGTGTTACTGTATCTATCGCAACAACTACAACGATAAGTATAGATGTTCCACCTAAATAAAATGGTATTGGGTAATTTGCAATTAAAAATTCTGGCATTAAGCAAACTAGAGTCAAATACAAAGCTCCTATAGTTGTAAGTTTAGTTAAAATGTTGTCTATATATAAAGCTGTGCTTTCTCCTGGTCTAATGCCAGGTATAAAACCACCGTACTTTCTTAAATTCTCTGCAGTTTCATTTGGGTTAAAAGTTATTGATGTGTAAAAAAATGTAAAAAATATAATTCCAGAGGCATATAAAATCATGTAAAGAGGCTGTCCTTGTGAAAAGTAAGAGGTAATATCTAAAAAAGTTTCATTGTTTGAAACATTAAAATTTGAAAATGTTACCGGTAATAACAAAAGTGCTGAAGCGAATATAGCTGGTATGACGCCTGCTGAATTTATTTTAAGTGGTAGATGAGATGAGTCACCACCATAAATTTTATTACCCATTTGTCTTTTGGGGTAGTTGATTAAAATTTTTCTCAATGCTCTTTCCATAAACACGATAAACATAATTGTTAAAATTAATAGAATAAATATTCCAATAATCATTACTGTAGATATAGCTCCAGTCCTACCCAGTTCAAAAGTTGTTACTAATGCTCTAGGTATCTCTGCAACTATCCCTGAAAAGATAATTAAAGATATACCATTTCCAATACCTCTTTGTGTAATCTGTTCACCAAGCCACATTAAAAATATAGTACCTGCAACAATCGTAGTAACTGTTGAAATTTTAAAAAATATCCCAGGGTTAATTACTAAATTAGCTGAAGACTCTAAACCAACAGCTAAACCAAAACCTTGAACAGTTGCAAGCAAAACAGTACCATAACGAGTAATCTGAGTAATTTTTTGTCTCCCTTGTTCACCTTGCGCTTTTAAATTTTTAAAATAATCTGATACTCCAGTTAATAACTGAACAATAATTGATGAAGATATATATGGCATAATACCTAGTGCAAAAATTGCCATTCTACTAACAGCACCCCCAGCAAAAACATTGAACATTCCTAACAGACCCTTTTGATTACCTTCCATTAAAATTTTTAATTGTTCAGGATCTATGCCAGGTAATGGGACGAACGTACCGAGTCTGTAAACAGACAAAACAAGAATTGTAAATAAGATCCTATTTTTTAAATCTTTTGAAGATGTTTGACTCATTAAATTAATTTATTTTTTTAATTATTATTGATGAACCATTTTTTTCTAATTTAATCTTAGCGTTTTTTGAAATATAGTTAGTTTCGACATTTATCTTGTCTTTAATTTCGCCAGTACCTAAGATTTTGAGTTGCGAATAAGATTTTGATATAATTTTACTTTTTATAAGATTTTTAAGACTTACAGTCTCACTTATTTTGATTTTTTTGTTCTCAATCAATGTTTGAATTTTATTTAAATTTAACTTAACAATTTTTTTTTTAATTATTGGATTAAATCCTCTTTTAGGAAGTCTTCTAAATAACGGCATTTGTCCACCTTCAAAACTTTTTATAGCAACACCTGATCTTGATTTTTGACCCTTTACTCCCCTACCAGATGTTTTTCCTTTTCCAGATCCAATTCCTCTGCCAACTCTAATTTTTTTGTTTATAATTTTTGTTGTGGAATTTAATTGTGTCATTTATCCTCTTTTTTCAACTATTTCAGAGACTTTTTTGTTTCTAAGATTTGATATATTTTTCGGAGAATTTTGCTTCGATAACGCTTTCATACATGCTCTAATTACGTTATGAGGATTTGATGTTCCAATAGATTTTGCAACTATATCTTTAATTCCTAAAACTTCACAAACAGCTCTAACTGGCCCCCCTGCAATTATACCCGTTCCTTTTGGAGCTGATCTTAATTTTATTTTACCCGCACCATCTTTGCCATAAATATCATGATGTATAGTTCTTCCCTCCCTGAGCGGTATTTGAATAAGATTCCTTTTAGCTAAATCATTCGCTTTTTTAATTGCATCTGGTACTTGCTTAGCTTTTGCATGTGCAATACCAATTTTTCCATTTTGATTTCCTACCACTACTAATGCTGAAAAACCAAATCTTCTTCCTCCTTTTACAACCTTAGTTATTCTGTTTATATGAACTAGTTTTTCAAGAAACTCGTTATTTTTTGACTTGTCCATTAAACACTCATCCCATTCTTTCTTAAAGTTTCCGCAAATATTTTAACTCTGCCATGATACTTATATATGCCTCTATCGAAGTAAATCTTTTCAATATTTTTTTGCTTTGCCTTCTCGGCTAATTTTTCAGCAACCATAAGAGATAGTTCAGATTTATTTTTTTTTTGTTCCTTAATACCTTTAATATTAGATGTAGCTGATATTATGGTTATATTTT
>MDTG01308836.1_pt1 | contig 13350 bp, 12 predicted proteins | sample 811421 | NCBI WGS metagenome assembly MDTG01 (sample SAMN05326645, study PRJNA326480) | marine metagenome | isolation source: seawater | place: Pacific Ocean: South East | collected 2011 | reverse complement strand
ACTTCCTTTTGATGAATTAAATTCTCAAGGATACAGTTTGGGAGTAAAGTTAGTTTGGTTAATGAAAAAACTAAATGCAAAATTAATCGAGGTTCCAATTTATTTTAAAGATAGGAATAAAGGAAAATCTAAAATACCTAAGTTACAAATTTTTATTAGCTTTTTCGACTTAATTCTAATTTTTCTTAAAAATATATTCTTTAAACAAAAATTTTATTATGAAGACAATAAAACATATGATTTTGAAAAAATTTGTGAAAATCATAATTGTGGATTTCTCTCAAAAAATAAAAAATCTTTTAAATGTTTAATCTGTAATTATGAAAAAAATTAAACATCCCCATGGTAACATAAGAAGCTTTTCCTTAAAGTTTATAAAAAATTCAATTGAAAAACTTACAAGGTTTTTAGTTAATTTCGTTTGTAAACTTGATGACAACGATGAAATAATTATTTCATCAGCAACTCATGCACCATGGAAAAAAGATAAGAATTTTGCCGCTTTTTATGAAAATATAAAGCCTTATACTTTACTTGATCCAGCGCGGTCGTATACACTTTGGCAATGCTCAAAAAACTTAAAAGATATTAAGGGCAAAATTTTAGATATTGGCTGTTTAATGGGAGGCGCTGGTTTTATAATGTCAAAAGCTAATCAAAAAGGAAATACATACTTATTTGACAGTTTTTCAGGTTTTAGAAAAGATGATGGTTTACACAAGAAGGATATTTTTTATTACGATGATATAAATTTAGTTAAAAAAAATATTAAGGCACTTAAATTAAAACAAACAGATGTTTTTAGGACTTATTTTCCAAAAAATTTAAAAATAAAGATTAATAAAATAAAATTATGTCATATTGATGTAAATACTTATAGCGATACAAAAAAGATATTTAATTTTGTTCATACAAAAGTTATAAAAGGAGGAATAATCATTTTTGATGACTTCGGGATTTGGGGTGTGGATGGTATAAAAAAATTTATTTATAAAATAGAGCAAAAATATTCAAAAAAATATCATTTTATCAAAAATTATATGGGACAATGTATTTTAATTAAGAAATAGCCTATCTGTTAAAAATTTTTATGCAAAAAAATTTAATCATTGCAATAAGTATTAGAGAACCGTCCTTAAAAGCATTTACTTTTTTTTCTCCACCAATTCTTTTTCTTTCTTTACTTGGAATCGAGGTATAAGCAAAATTATTAATTTTCGCTTTAATAGGGATCTCGGGACATATTCTAAAATCATGATATTCTAAATTTAATTTTTTTAAAGAGGCTGTATTTCCAATTATAAAAGTAAATAAAATATCAGATAAATTTAGATTAAATAAAATATTTCCTAAAAATGAAAAAAATTTATTTCCAATAAACGTGATGATATCATCATCATCACTACCACCTCCTTTTAAATATCTTGAAGCAAAAACTAAGTCTTTTTCTTTACAAATCGCCAACATTTCTTTTAAATACTTTGGGTCCATAGAGCCGTCAGCATTAATGACACAAAAAAATTTAGTTTCTATTATACTTAATCCCTCAATTAAAGCACTTCCGTAACCTTTATTTTTTTGAGTTAAAATTTTTATATTCTTAAAACTTGATATAGCTTTAATCGTCTCTGTATCTTCTTTTTGTAAAACAATTAAAATTTGGTAAGGAAAACTCTCTAATTCATCTAAGAAAATTGGTAAAGACTCAGCCTCTGTATTGGCTGGTATTAATAATGTCAAATCACTCACAAGTAATTTCTTTTATATAACAAATGTTTTTTTGTCGATTACTTTTTGTTAGCTATTTCTAAATTTGACTTAATTAAAAAAGAATAATTAATCCAAAAAATTGTAGCTCCATAACTTGTAAAAAAACTCCCAGAGGGAAATAAGGGTAAAAAAGTTGCAATGACAAATAAAATCGAACCTTTAACCAAAAATTCTTTATTTTGTTTTCGAAAACATCTTACTAAAACAAATATAATATTTCCTATTATCAATAAATAACCAATAATACCTAATTCGGCAAGTATTTCAAAATGTGTTTGATGGGGATGCGTACTACCTCCATAATTTAAAGATAAGGCATAACTATCAATTCTAAAATCTTTGAAACCTATTCCAAATAAATAGTTATTCTTTGTTAACTCAATTGCAACTTTGTAATGAGAAAAATGATGGTTACTTTCTAAAATTCTTTTAGTAAGAAAACTTTTTTGGTCAATTTGCATTTTTTTATCATCAGTGATTACACCAACTTGATAAAAATATCTCTTAATATTAGTTTGATTTATAAAAAAGAATATACTTATTAAAATAGTTATCAAAATTAATATGAGAGTCTTTTTTTTTATAGATAATTCAGAAAAAAATAAAATATATAAAAAACACATAATAAAAATTTTGATAAAATTTGATCTTTCTCCTATATTTAAGGAAATGATCAAAAATATTATCATCATTGGAAAGAAAAACTTTTTATATTTCTTACTAAAAAAACTTAAACAAATAAAAAAAAAACCAAAATAGTATCCACCAATTTTTAATTCTTCTCCAGTAAAGCTTGCAATTCTACCTGGATATTGTGATGAAAAACCTAATATATTTTTACCTAAAGAAAATTCTATTAAAATATCTATACTAACAATTATAAAAATAATTGCCCAAAATCTAATGATTTCATTTGAGAAAAATCTAAAATAATAATTTAAGGCAAACGCTAATAAAATAAATCTACTTAAGGCGAATGCTTTAAATAGGCTATCTGGATTATTAGAAAAAAAATAAGAATTTAAAATTATGTAAAGATAAATTAATAACAAAAAATAAAAGTTTTTGTCCTTAATTACAAAATTATCTTTTTTAATAATTAAATCAGCCAAAAAGAATATAACTATTAAAATTATATTTAGATTACTAACCAAACTTCCTGTTAATAAACTGATAGGTAATAAGATGATTAAAAAAAAGTTAATATTTTTAATTTCAAATTTATTAAGACTTATGATTTGCTTCATCTTTTAATAGATCTTATTAATATTTTATAATAAAAGTAAATAAACTTTTTTATTATAAATACAAATAAATTAATTTTTAAAATGAAAAAAATCATATTTTTTATGCCATTTATTGGAGGAGGTGGAGTAGAAAAAAATTTATATTTAATAACAAACTTTTTAGTAAATAAACTTCAAGATCTAAGAGTTTGTACAGTGTCTAATAATATGAGGGAAAAATTTAATAAAAAAATTAAATTTATATCTCCTAATAAAAATTTTTATAATAAATTCAATATTCGTTTACAGTATATAATTTGTTTATTTCTATTATTCCGTTTTTTATTATCAAATAAACAAAGTGTTGTAATAGCTTTTCAAGCCAATATTTACTGTATTATTTTGTGTAAACTTTTGAATGTAAAAATAATTGTAAGATGTAATTCATCTCCATCAGGTTGGTACCACAATCAATTAAAAAAATTTATCTATAAATTTTTAATATCAAAAGCAGATGAGGTAATTGTAAATAGTATGGAATTTAAAAAACAAATGAAAAATGCTTTTAATATTAAAGCCACATGCATTTATAACCCCCTAAATACAAAAGAAATTTTTCTTAAATCTAAAATTGGCAAAAAAGATGATTTCTTCAAAAATAATAGAAATTTAAAGCTTCTAAATATTGGAAGGTTTACTGACCAAAAAGATCAAATTACCCTTCTTAAAACTGCTAAATTTTTAAGAGATAAATTAAATTTTAAATTACTAATTGTTGGAAAAGGAATTAAAAAGAAGGAATTACAAAGTTTCATAAATAAAAATAAGCTTATGAATATTGTAAAAATTGCCGATTTTATTCAAAACCCATTTGGAATTATGAAGCAAGCAGATTTTTTTCTTTTATCATCAAAATATGAAGGTCTTCCAAATGTATTATTAGAAGCAGCAGTTTTAAAAAAATTTATTATATCTACGAATTGTCCAACAGGACCCAAAGAAATTTTACTTAATGGAAAAGGAGGTGATTTTTTTGAAATTGGTAATTATAAAGATCTATCTGATAAAATACTCAAGAATTCAAGTAATTTAAAAAAAACTAAATCTAAAATTAAAATAACTTATAAAAATTTAAAAAAATTTGATTTCAAATTAAATGTATTTAAATATTATAAGTTAATTAAGTTATATATTTAAAATAGTTTTTTGAAAAAAAACATAATGTCTAAATAATGTATATTCTCGGCAATTTTTTTTAGCAATTATTTTTTTATTCTTTATCTCACTTTTAGAATTTAAAAAATTATCTAAAGAAGTATTTAATGCATTATTTTTATTAGACTCGAACAAAATACCTCCATTACCATTATTTAAAAACTCAACTGGTCCATTCTTACAGTTGCTAGAGATCACTAATAAATTACATAATGCAGCCTCTATAATGACAAAACCTGGGTCTTCCCAAAGTGATGTTAATATGAATGCTTCAGCATTCTTCATGTAACTATAAATATTATCTGTATAACCCATCAAGAAAACATAATTTTCTATACCCAAATTTTTTATCTGATTTTTAAGACTTTTCTCTTCCTCACCAAGTCCAAATATTAATAATTGATATTCTTTATTTAATTTTAGAAATTTGCTGAATTCATTTAGCAGATAACCAAAATTTTTCTGTTTTGTAAGCCGGCCGACAGAAATAAAATATTTTTTTGTTAGTAATTTTCTATTAAAATTCTTATTATTATTTAACTTATTAATAAATTTTTTTATATTTATTATGGGATCAGGTAGAAAAAAAATTTTATCTGGAGTAAAAATTTTTTGTTTTTCAAGTTGAATTTTCAAATCTTTTGAAGGACAAGTAATTTTGTATATTTTTTTTGAAAATCTACTCCATAATCCTCTTCTAAAAAAATTAAGTCTCGGAAATCCAGAAATTCTTAAAACCAATTTTGTCTTAAAATTTAAAAAATTGAATATAAAGATAGGGAGTGATGTCAATAAGTGTGCAACAAAATAATCAGGAGTTTCTTTTTTGAGAAATCTTATCAATGGTAAAGTTGAAAATGTAAAAATAATAATATTTGAAATTCTACTACCAAAAAATCCTGTTTTTGGTAAATACTTAAAATAACTAAAATTAAGGTCAACTAAATCTATATTATTCTCTTTTAATAATTCTTTTTCTTTATCCCATTCACCACATACATTTATAATTTTAACATTATTCTTAGAATATTTTGTAATTGAAATTGCTGAATTTAACGTTGACAAATATGTACCCACTTTGTTTAAACACGGCGACCAATAATAAATTTTTTTCATTCAGAATTTTTTATTATCAATATTTTTTTTTTAAATATACTTTTGTATTCATACTTAAATTTTTTATTGGTTAACATATTATCATATCTAAAATAAAAGTTTTCATCTCCACCAATAAATAAATAATTAATATTATTAAAAACATTATAATTATATATTTTATATTCTTTATATAGCCTTGAAACATTTCTAGAAATAAAAATCAAAGACGTAATCAATATAAAGATAGTTATTTTTTTTATATATTCATTCCAATTAATTTCGAATTTTTCTAATTTAAATGATAATGGTATAAATATTATAAGAGCTAACAAATGGTACCCTCCGTATCTTAAAGATGGATGATTTAAAAACCATTCTAATAAACAAAAAAATAGAAATAAATATGGGTAAAGATAATCTCTCTTATATATCTTTAAAGATTTTTTTTTTTTAAATACAAAATAAATTAGTAAATAAATAAAAATTAAAACTAAAAAGTAATCAGAAACTTTATTGAAAAAATAACTTTTGAACCAATTATTTATCCAATTAAAATTTTCAATATAGGTTATTTTACTATCAACAGTATAATTAGGGGTTGCACCAGCTTTAGACCACAATTCGTACCATACTCTAACTTCGTCTATTTCTTTTTTGGGTATAGACCATGAAAGATGATCAAAACAAGTAAATGAAGCAGGAAAAACTAAACAGCTGGAATTTAAAAAAGTATAAAAAAAAGTGAAAAAACAAAATATTAATGTAATTACAAATGTTCTAGATTTAAGAACTTCTAGAAATATTTTATTCAGGTCTCTGTAAAATAAAAAAATCAATAAAGCTGGAAAATAAATAAGATAAAAAGGTTTTAATGAAATTACTAAACTCGCTATAATAAATATAAATTTTAAATAATCAGAATTTTTTTCATAATCTTTTTTATTATTGATCATAAAAATTATGACCATAAAAATTATTATAATTAATATTTGACCTCCACGATCAGTTCCATACTCAGATAATCTTACAAAAAGAGTATTGAGATAAATAAAGAAAATTAGATTAATAAAATTATAAAACTTATTTTTTTTAAAAAAACTTTTGTCATAGATATTTTTTAGTAAAAAAATATTTGCAAAACCTAAAAAATATACTGAACCAAGATGAATTAGATAAATATCAGTCTTTGGAAAATATAATAAAGAATTAAAAAAAAATAATGATGAAGGATTTCTAAAACCATTATTTATTTGACCTAATCCAATAGGATGACTTTCTTGGGTCAACATATATGTATAAGGGAAATGGTAATACGGAAAATCATCATGATTTTTACCATTTAAAACAAAAATGATTAAAAAAGAAAAAACTAATAAAAAAACTAATATTTCATTTTTTTTATATTGAAATTGTGAAATGAACCTAATAAATAAAATTAGTCCTGTGATTAAAACGATTAAATTAAAGATATAATCATGTGCGATGAATAATGATGTAAATAATGAGATTAAAGTTAAAAAAAATATTCCAGTTAAACCAATTAGACCAAAATTGTTAATTCTGATTTTCAGAATTTCACAAAGCAAATATCCATAACCCACTATTGAGAATGAGAATAAGAAATAATATAAAAAAAACATCTAAAATATAAGTCTTTTTAACCCTCCAGTTTTCCTAATCTTAACAAATCTTTTTAATTTTGAATTATCAGCGATTAGATAGGTGGGTTTTTTATTATCGATGAATTCACATTTTTTATTAAACTTTTTTATTATTAATTTTGCAATATCTCTCAAAAAGATACCTTTGCCCCTTCCAATATTAATTATTCCTTCAAAATTTTTTTTATAAAGTTCCAATATTATCTTTGATATTTCCTCCATAGATATGAAGTCTCTATAATGATTTAAATTTTTTAAAACCACTTTATTCTTAGAAAATCTTATCTTTTTTATCAAATCAGGTACTAAATAATTTTTTTTTTGACTAATGTTAGATGTGCTAAAAATTCTTCCTATACAGTATTTAATGTTTGATTTTTTTAATTCTTTTATAACAAACTTTTCACCTTCTAATTTCGTTTTGCCGTAAAATGAGATTGGATTTACTTTGGAACTTTCTTTAATTTTTTTTTTAGATGATTGATATACGTGAGAGGTTGATGTAAAAAAAAACCATTTTAGATTTGTTTTTGTAACCGATTCTACTAAATTTTTGGTACCTTTAAAATTCACCTCTCTTGATTTTACTTTATTTTTGTTTACTAATTTTATTGGTACAATTGCAGCTAAATGAATAATTGCTTCAAAGTCTTCACCAGACAGCCATTTTATTATATCAGTTTTTTTTCTTATATCACCTTTAAAACAACTAAATTTAAAATTTTTTCTCTTTAACAAAAAACTACCCAAACTTCCTGTGCAACCAGTAATTCCTATTTTTTTTTTTGTTATCATTCTAGCAAAATCTGAAAAACAGTATTATTTTATACACCATGTTAGTAACATAATAATCAAAACTTTTTGATATATATTTATTTTTTCTTTTCAAAATAAAATCTAAATAAGAATAAGCCTCATGTCTTTTAAGCCACCAATCACAGGATAAAAATTTATATTTTGAAGATATCCCTCTTTTATCAACAATATATTTTGTTAATCTTTTCTCTAAGACGTTAAAATCGTTTTGAAAAAAACACGTAAAAATAATCATCCTTGCATCAATTTCTAAATTTTGAAATTTCTTAATTTCGGCATATTTGATAAATTTTTTAAAAAAAATTCTTCTTATGGAAATACTGCTTGTTGGAAAGATAGATGGCCATTTTTTTTTACTGTAATTAGTTCTACTTAAATTTAAAGTCTTATTAGTTTGTAAAAGATTGACAACAAAATTTTTTTTCGGATTTTTAAAAAAAAAAGAATTTACAATTTCAAGTTTTTGTTTCATAAATATGTCATCTGCATCCAGGAAACAAATTATTTCGCCTTTACTTTGTTTATAACAGTTAATTAATGCATTAATTTGGTCTAATGGTGGATAATTAGTTTTTTTATTTTTGTTTCTAATGATTTTAATTTTTGAAAATTTTTTTATAATCTCAAGAGATTTATCAGTTGATTTATCATCATATAAAATTATTTCAAAATCTTTATAGGTTTGATTAATAACACTTGATAATGTTTTTTTAATAAATTTTTCTTTGTTAAAAGATGCAATTAAAATAGATATTAACTTTCTTTTTTTTCTCATTTACTTAACTTTAATTAAATTCTATATCTTTTTTTAAAGTCTTTTATCCAATTTTTTCTGAAATTAAAATTTTTATCATCAACATAAACATCAAAAGAAGGTTTTCCAAATTTGAGCTTATGGAAATTTAGACCCCATTTTTTTAGTTGATTGTAGGTCATATTATATCCTTTTTTCTTTGCAACTTTTTGATTTTCATTTGTTCTACCCATAAATCTGGCAGTAAAAATTATAATGGTATTACCTTGAAAATACAGATCGTTTATTAATTTTATAGTTTTTTTTATAGGTACAGCTTTTGAATAATGATTTTTTTTTGTTCGACAAATTACACCATCTAAATCAAAACAAAATTTTTTTTTCATAGTATAAAATAATTTTAATTCTAATAAATATTGGTTTATCCGTATATAAAAAAATAAGTAAGTTGATATCAAAGATAAAATAATATAATTTTCACCAATGAATTTGAATGATCTAAGAAATTTCTTGGAAACATCTCAAGAAAATGATTATGTATTAGTAATTATTTCATTAATATTTTGTATACTTGCATCGTTTTTATTAATGTATGTATATAAGTACAAATCAAATTCCTTATCCTCTAAGATCCAAATTTCACCAATAATACCATTATTAAGCACTATTACATTTTTAGTAATTTTAATTGTTAAATCTTCATTAGCACTATCTTTGGGATTAGTAGGAGCTTTATCGGTAATAAGATTTAGGACCCCAGTAAAAGAACCAGAAGATTTAGCATTTTTATTTTTATCTATTGGAATTGGAATTGGTTATGGTGCCACTCAAATATATCTAACTACAATTATATTTCTATCAATCATTTTTATCATTTGGTTTTTTCTTTCAAAAAAGGAACAAAATATTAAAAATGATTTTAATTTGATCATTGAGTCCAAATCAAAAGATAAAGATAAAGTTTTTTCCGAAATCCAAAAAATGTTAAAAGATTTTTCTATTGAGGCAAATTTTGTAAAGTTAGAGCAAAATAATGATAATTTCATTTTATATTTCCGAGTATCATTTCAAAATGTGGAAAATATTAATAAAATAACTCATGAAATTAACAAAAAGCTTAATGACGTTCAATTTTCAATTTATGAAAATAGAGTTATAGATTAATTTTAATGGATGTTACTTAATAAAAAAAAATTATCTAATGTATTCATCTTTTTACTTATTTTAGTAATTACTTTATTTATTTTCTTGTTTTCAATTACTCCTGGAATTAAAAGTGATTTAGAACAATCAATTAAGATAAAACTTAATCAAGCTGTATTGTTAAGATCAATTAAAATTAGTGATAATTCTTATAAAGATATTTTTAAAAAAACTTTTTACAGTTTAGAAAACTTTATTATTAATCAACACAAATTTGAGGAAATTGAATTAAATATACCATTCACAGAACTTGAAAAAATAAAGAAAAATAGAGAAGAGGCACTTAGATTAAAAAGATTGATTAATCCTACAAATACAAAAATTGAACTGGTGTATAATGGTAAGAAATATAATGCAACTGCAAGATTAAAGGGAGATTTGTCTGATCACTGGGGAAATGTAAAACAATGGAGCCTAAGAATTAAGTTAAAAAAAAATCAAACTATTTTTGGTTTAAATTCTTTTGGAATTATGATGCACGAAACTCGATATTTTCCATATAACTATATAATCGAAGATGTAATGAAAAATTACGGATTATTAGGTACTTACTATCAACCAATTAAGGTAAAAGTAAATGGCGATAACTGGGGAGTTATGCTTTTAGAAGAACAATATTCAGACTCTTTTTTTGCAAGAAACAAAATCAAGGAAGCCCCCTTATTTAGATTTAAATCAGAGACAGGAGAACATTTAATGACTGTCAATTCTGATATATTAAATATTAAGGATATTTCCAGATGGCAAGGTGTTCTTGATGTAGTTCCAGGATATAAGAAAGTATTTAAGAAATCTAGTATTCCAGATAAAGAAACAAATCAAACTTTATTATCCTTAGCAAAAAATATACACCAAACATTAGTTTTTGAGCAAAACAAATTTTTTAATGAAATGATTAAATTTATTGATGTTAAAAAATTTGCCAAAGCCTACGCAATTGTTTCTGCTTTTGGATCAAGCCATAGCTCCAGTGCTAATAATATAAGATACTATATTAATCCTTACAATTTGAAAATTGAGCCAATTCTTAGAGATCATGCACCTAATTTTGATTGGAAACCAGATAATAAGTCTATTGATGATATTTTTTTTCTTTTAAGAAATAATAAGGATTTTAAAGAAACTTATAAGAAAACTATTCATGATTTAAATAATAATTTGGACTGGATACTTAAAAGAAGTAAAGAAATATGCCAGCCTTTTGGTAAAATTTGTAGTGAGCAATTTGATTTTAAAGAACTCAAACAAAGTTTGAACATTTTAAAAAATAAAGAATTTATCATAACAGCGAAATTAAACGAAGATAATTTTAAAAAATTTGATACTAAAAATACAGACAATATTAATAAAGAAAAATTATACATAAGGATTTTTACAGATGGAACTTTATATGCTTCAAATTTAACTAGTGAAAAAATTTTCTTGAAAAATATTTCCTTTATTGGTGATAAAAATTGTCAAAATTGTAATCTTGAAATTAACGAAAATATTGAACCAAGTTCGTTTAAAAATATTTCCATTTATGAAAATAAACTAAATTTTAAAGGATTAAAAAGTCAAGGGGTAGAAATTTATTACCTCGATGAAAAAAAAAATATTTTTAGTCAATCATCTATAATGGAAGACCATAAATTGATTCCAACTTTAATGTTTGATAAAAATAGAAAAAAAAACAATAAATTAATCAGGGTAGAGGGAAAAAATTATGTCTTAACGAAGGGTCAATATTTTTTTGAAGAGCCTATAATAATTCCAAGCGGATTTAATTTTATAGTCGAAGCTGGTTCAATTCTAAAAATGTCAGAAAATAGTTATATCAAGATTGAAAACGGATCTATTGCACTGAATGGAACAAGTAAAATGCCAATAATTATAGAATCAAATAAAAAAGATAGATATTGGAAAGGTATTTATGTGAACTCAAATAGTCTAGATAAAAATGAATCAACAATCAAAAATGTGAAAATTACTAATATAGATTACTTTAATGATGGGTTTATTCAATTAACTGGAGCAATAAATTTTTACAACACTAGAGTATCAATATTTAAATCAAAATTTTCAAATTCAACCTCAGAAGATTTGATAAATTTGATAAATTCTGATTTTAAAATAAATGATATTGAAATTTATAACGCCCGGTCTGATGGAATAGATTTCGATTTTAGTAAAGGAACTTTCGACGGAGGCATAATAAGTAATATTGGAGGAGATGGTTTAGATTTTTCAGGATCGACTGTGAAATTGAAAAATGTAAATTTTGAGCTGATTGGGGATAAAGCAATTTCTGTTGGAGAAAAAAGTTTTATAATTGTAAGTAATTTAAATATATCAAGTTCTAAAATTGGCATAGCAAGTAAAGATTCGAGTTCTTTAAAAGGTAAAAATATATATGTTGAAAAATGTGGCTGGTATGATTTTGCAGCTTATAATAAAAAATCGTATTTCAAAGGTGGATATATTAATTTGGAAAAAGTCAGTACTTGCAATAAATCTATTGTCCAAGAAGACAGCACTATAATAATTAATAACAAAAAACTAAATACAAAGAATATAAACGTAAATAAATTGTATAAAGGAATATACCAGTGAGAAGGGAAATAAAAATTCCTATTCATAAAAATAATTATTTTAATTTTAAGTCTTGGATCGATCTGACAAAAAATTGTTATCATGAATATAGTGATAGAAATGTAAATAGCATTTATTTTGATACAGAAAATTTTCAATCTGCCCAAGATAATCTTGCTGGTATATCGGAACGAAAAAAATATAGAGTAAGGTGGTATAATGATGACGTAAAAAATCTTATTCATGAAATCAAAATTAAAAAGAACAATCTTGGAAAAAAAATATCATTAAAATCAAAGTCTGACTTAAAAGACATAAAAATATTCTTTTCCCATACAAATAATTTATTTAAGAATGAAAATGCAAGAAATTTTAAAGAAAATATTAATCATTTTGACCTAAAACCAATAATGAAAATATCATATGTAAGATCATATTATATATTCAAAAATCAAATTAGAATTACTTTTGATAGAAATTTAAAATATCATTTATTTAGCAATGATAGAAAAATAAATGAAAAGTTTTTAGACAATATGTGTGTAATTGAATTTAAATTCAGTGAAAATAATAATATTCTTGCTCAAGAAATTTTACAAAACAGTAATTTTGTCCCTAAAAGATTTAGTAAATATTTGAGAAGTCTGTATTTAGCGGGAAAATCTATTTATGTTTAATTAGAGTAATTTTTATCTCAATGAAAAAATATTTATTATCTATAATAACTGTTGTTAAAGATGATGAAAAAAATATAAGTAAAACAATAAAATCAATCATTAATCAAAAAAAATCAAATATTGAATACATAATTATCGAGGGTAAATCCATTGATGGTACACTTAATAAAATTAAAAAATATAAGAATAAAATAGATAAAATAATATCTCAAAAAGATAAAGGTATTTATGATGCAATGAACAAAGGTATTAAAATAGCAAAAGGTGAAATTATTGTTTTTTGCAACTCTGGTGATTTTTTTTATAAAGATTCATTATCTGAGATCATAAAAATATTTAAAAAAGATAAATATGATTTT
>MDTG01282085.1_pt1 | contig 13350 bp, 12 predicted proteins | sample 811421 | NCBI WGS metagenome assembly MDTG01 (sample SAMN05326645, study PRJNA326480) | marine metagenome | isolation source: seawater | place: Pacific Ocean: South East | collected 2011 | reverse complement strand
TTTTTTATATCATATTTCTTAGTATGTAATCTAATTGCTATAAGTTTTAATCTAGAAATTATTGCACCTTCACTTCTTTTATGTTGCTTAGCAACATCTGTTATTGAAAATGTTTTTATTCTATTCAATAAATTTGTCTCTTCATAAATATTCCACTTTTCTCCGTGTCTATCCATATTAAGGATACTTAAATATAAATATTAATATTACTTTCACATTTTACTATACTATTCAATATGAAATTTGTTTTATATAATAAAAAATTTTAATAAAAAATTTTTGGAAGGATTTTTCAGGAGAAAAAATATTTTAATAAAAATAATAATGGTGAAGACAATAAAATTTAAGGATTATCCTGATTTTGAACCAAACTTAACTCCAGAAGAAATGTTTCGTTTAGGTTCTTTTGGAGGAACATATTGGAGGCCTATTAAATCTAATATTACTAATAAACAATATGAAAATCAACATTTAGAATTTCCTGAATCTTGGTGGAAAGATATACCTGATAATTGGTTAGTTAATGAATGGAAAAATTATGATAAATCTATAAATAAATATGGTGAAAAAGTAGGAACTACTTTAAGATTCTGGGAAAAATCAGGATGGATTAATAAATTAGACCCATATGGTTGGGTTCAATGGTATTGTAGATTTTATGAAGGAAGACGTAATAAAAGAGAAGATTTAAGACAAATAAAAAGATGGAAAAATTTAGCTGGAAAAAATGGAAGATTTAGAAAAATGCTTGTAACTTTAGTATTAAAAAAAAACTCTACATGGGATGACTTTAATATTTCTCCAAAAATTAGACAAACTTTACAACACTGGGGTTATCAACTTACTAAAGAAGATTTCATATCAGAATCAAATAATAGAAAAAAATAATAGAATAATATCTTTCATTATATATATGGTTTTAAAATGTGAAATCAATCATAAGTTCTATAATCATATACAAAATAGAAAAAAGACAATGGTGTCTACAAGAGCTCAGAAAAGCATTCAAAAGAAAAGAAAGATTGTCCGTTGGACCAGTGATGAAGAATGTGCATTAAAATTTCTCTATACTAATAGAGAATTCTGCATTTATAAGATTGGAAGTTTAATCAATAGAACTCCAAGTTCTATTGTATCAAAGCTTCGCAATCTTAAAGTAACAAATCACTATTATGAAGCACGTGGTTTTAACAAACTTCTTGAATTCTACAAAGAGAAAGGTTCTATTGGATTTATCAATAAAGTAAAAAAAGATAAGATGAATGCTTCGAACAATAAATAAGTAATGTTTTTGTAAACATTTTTTTATTTAAAGTGGAAGAATATAATTTATATATTGTAAATTATTGTTAAAACAAGAGCAAAAGATTATACTATAAGTGTTTCTAATATGGAAAATAATTCTAAAGCACTTTCAAGTGAAGTAGATTTAGATGATTCTGCGGATTCATTAATATCATCAAATGATATTAGATTGACAAAGAAAGAAGTTAAAACTAAGATATTATTATATTTAGATAAAATTGAAAAATTTAGAAGAGATGGTGCCTTTAGATTACAATCAAGAACTGAAGAATTTCCTGAGTATATGAATACAATTTATGATTTGTATGATTTTGTAATAGATAATGAAGCTCTATTGATAGGAACTAATAAAAATTCTAAATTCTATAAAGTTACTCAAGAAAGACTTTACTATATGATTAGAACTATTTTTAGAGAATATAAAAGAGCTGATTTATCTTATAGTATATATAATCAATATAAGAATTTCTTTAATTTATCATATGATAAAGCATTTATTTTAGATATTGATAATGATTACTGAATAGTATTCAAAAAAATATTTTTTATTAAAATTTTTATAAATATTTTAAATATTTATAAATATTAATATGAATACTAATAAATTTTATTTATTAATAATTATTATTATATTAATAATTATTATTAGTTTATTTATTCAATGTAATAAAAAAGTTTTAAAAAATCTTGAAGAAAATGCTACTAAAGATATTATAGAAACATATTATCACTTAGGTTCTGCTGCACCAACAGAATCTGGACAAAAGGGTTATAAAATAAGTAGTATTTCTGCAGGAAGATATGGCGGTAGAAGTAGCCAAGAAGTTTTAAATAATATTGATGCACATAAGGTAGGAAATTATATTAGCATAGAAGAGAAAGATTCATACGGTAGTAATTTATTTAATTCTACTATAAGTGGAACACCAAAGAATCCAATAGATTGTAGTATAAATATTAATATTGATAAAAGATGTCAAAATTTAGGCAGTAGTATTGGTAGTAATTCAATTATAAGAAAATTAGGAAATGTAGTTAATTTAACAAATGGTATGTATGGGGGAACTCCTTGTCCTATAAATTTTTATAAGCATAATGATGGTAATACATATGAAGTATTAAAAGATGTTTCATCTAATTCATCTATAGAATGTAATCCTAGTGATGAACATCATAATTTATTAAATATTAATGTAAATAAAGATAATACTATAAAAATTAATGAACCAAATTATCATGGTTTTTTTTATTCAGAAGAAGTATTTAATTTATTAGATATAACAGTTATAGATAATATAATTAATTATAAAATTTTATTTAAATTATTTAATAATCATAAAAAAGATAATCAAGATAATATTAAAGATAAAATGATATCAAAATATGGTAAATATTTAAAATATTCTAAGAATGGTAAATATTATAATATAAGTATTGAAAATGGGTATAAGTTTGTATTTACAAATTGTGGACAAACAGGACGCTTAGGACCATCACAACAACAATGTGATAATACATACGGTTCTGGAGTTGTTGAAACAGTAGAAGGTATACAAAATTTTATTGTTCCATTTAGTGGAAGATATAAAATAACTGCAATTGGTGCAAATGGAGGAAATAGTTCAACTGGTTGGGGTAGAGGTTATTTATATGAAGGAGAATTTAATTTAAAGTATAATGATAATCTTAAAATATTAATTGGACAAAAAGGGGAAGACAAAAAAGCAGGAGGAGGAGGAGGAGCTACATATGTATTGAAAAATAAGAAGATAGAATTAATAAATAAGAAGATAGAATTAATTATAAGTGGTGGTGGTGGTGGTATATATAAAGGACGTGAAAAAACAGAACATACTACAGAATATACTGTTAACGAACAACCAGTGGAACTTACAGTTAGTATTAATAATGAAACTAATGCTAAACCACATATAAATTATGAGATAGTTAGATTACATGATTTCATTTACGAGGGAAATTATTCATATTATAGATTTGGTTTAAGTGATAAAAAATATGGTGATACACCAAGACAAATAGAAAAACATAATTGGTTTGGCGCACCACCAAGTGAATTTGACAAAATTAATGCAGAAGAAATGGGACCTGGTGGAAAAGTTGATACTAATGACTCTCCAGAAGGTGGATTTGGTGGTGGAGGTGGTGGAGGTGGTGATGACCAATCGTTTTTTAAACCAGATAGTATTGGAGGTGGAGGAGGTGGATATTTTGGAGGAGTATCAGGATCCTCACAGTATACAGCAAGTACTATAATCGCGCATATTTCATTGTTAGATGCCCACCCAGACCCTGATAATCGTGCTAAAAATTTAAATGATACTATTACGAAAGCACAAAATAATAATATTCCAATTAATTATTGGAATGGTATAGGAGGCTCTTCATATATTAATCAAGAAGAAGCTATAAATAATTCAATAATTGAAAGAGTTATTACTGATAATGATATGGATATTTACGATACAGATGGTCATGGAAAAGTAATTATTGAATATTTAGGTGAATCATAATTACAAATAAAAAAATATTTTTTATTAAAATTTTATTCAATTATTTGATATTTTCTATTAGATTCGTATTTTTTTATAACTTTATGTAATCTTTTAAATAATTCTTTTCTTTCAAGATAAATATTTCTAATATTATCTAAAACTTGATTATAATCTAACCATTTAACATCAATAACTTCTTTAATTTGAGTTTTATTATTTGGATTAAATAGATTAGATATATTATTAAAATCATTTTCGTGACATTTAGCGATATAATAGATGTGTCTATATCTAACATTATTCATAGCGATATAAATTTCTTCGTAAGATTTAGTATTAATAAGATTAATTTTATCTCTACTGAGTCCGCTTTCTTCTTCAAATTCTCTAATTGCGGTAGATATATTATTTTCATTTAAATTTCTGCGTCCTTTTGGAAATTCATATTCAGTTTCTTCAAAAGAATCTTTTTTTGTTTGATTAAATAGAAAATCAAAATTAATTAATATATTTTTTTTATTAAAACCTTTTTTAAGTTTATTAAATTTTTGTTTAGAATTTTCATAATCTTTTTTGAATTTATGGATATTATTATAGTTTTTCCATAATAAATTCCATAAAGTATCAAAATCATTATTTATGATTCTTTCTTTTTCTTCTAGAGTTATATATTTAAAAAGTTTATATAAATAATGAATATTTTCTAATTCATAAAAACCTCTCATAAATTCTACATAACATAATGAGTCCTTTCTTTGTATCATCAAATATTTTATATCGTCATTAATATCTATATAATAACATAAAATACCATATGAAGTAATTGGATAATTACAAGTTTTAATCGCATGACCGTAATAACCACAATTTAAACATTGTAAATTTTTATAATTATTAGTTTTTAATTTATTATTATTTTTAATAGTTTCTAACATTATAAACAAAGTATATTATTCCTATTATATTTAAATAAATTAAAACAAAAATTTAAATTTAATATTAATATAAATAAAATGGTTAGTAAAAAAATCTGGGGACCACATTTATGGTATAGTATGCATTTTATAGCATTAGGTTTTCCATTAGATGCATCAAATATAGATAGAACAAATTATAAAAATTTTTATATAAATCTTCCTAATGTAATTCCTTGTGAAGAATGTTCTAAGCATTTTGCAAAGAATCTTAATAATTATAATATTGATAATTATTTAGAATCTAGAGAAAAATTATTTGAATGGACTGTTATTATGCATAATGAAGTTAATAAATTATTAGGGAAAAAAATATGGTCTGTTGAACAAGCTTTAAAATATTATAAAAATTTCAATTTAGAATTAGAAAGTAGTTTTAGTTGTTTTAACAAATCATATTTAATAATAATAATATTACTAATAATAATATTGGTAATTTTATTGAGAAAAAGAATATTTAAGTGAATCGATTATAAAATTCTTGATAAGACCTATTAAAAAGTTCATTATATAAGGTAAAATCCGATATTTTAATTAAAAGCATTAAATCATTAATATGAATTTTAGAAAAATCAGAATATTTTTTATCAATATAATCTAGTAATAATTTCATTTCTACATCTGATATTGATTCTAATAAATACTTTGTTTTATCTGAATTATACTTAAAGAGATTAAAAAAGAATGGTATATGATTAAGTTTATTTTTTTTAATTTTCCAAATTTTGGAAGGATTATTATAAAAATACGGATAATTCGAATTATCTGAATTATTTTTCATAGTTTGTATTTTAATGATATTATCAATCATATTTAATATATGATATTATAAAAAATTTTAAATGTTTTAAGATATATTGAGAATAGTATAATTTTTTAATTAATTGGAAGGAGGAACTGGCCAAGTAACACTAATTAATTTACCAATAGTGATGCTGATTTGCAAGTTTAGTGTATTTTCTTATTTAATACGTTGAAAAATGATTGAGTTGTAAACGGAAGAAATGTCAGTGTCAGTATCACTATTAGAGTGAATTTTGACAGTTGAATTACGCTTAAGGTAAAACTTAACAAAGCGATTGGTGGAAGTGGTAGAGTACAATACAGAACCAGATAATATAGAATAATCCAGGGAATTAGTGATATCATCGTAGGTGTTCACGACACTGGTGCGAACTGTTGAATAAGTACCGTCTGCAGAGGAAGCACCTTTAAACTGAAGGTAGACAAACCTCACGTCGCTGTGGTAGTTGAGAGAGATGCTGTAGTCTATCTTGTAGACGGCATCCTGAAGGAGCTCGACAGAGTCGCTAGTAGTTGGAACGTCCGTTCCATACTTATTAATGCCGAAACTGGTACCTGACATGTTAACATCAGTAGAACCAGATGAGTCAACAATGGTGAGATAGTCTTCACTGTTGAAGGTCTTAGAATCGGCAAGACCGAATAGCTCGAAAAAAGGCATTGCGGGTAAGCCTGGGACCCATTGATTGCTTGAATTGTAGACGAGGACCTGGCCTGTATTAGGTGAAGAAGTTACTTTTACTAATTTATTATCTCCTATTTTAATATCATTACCTTCAGATGATAAAACAACATCACCTATATTTAATGAATTACTTGATAAATATAAGTGTCTAACTTTTTTCTCAGCGCTTCCAATATCATATGAAGAATTTTCACTTGGTATTATATGGCCTGCTTCATTTTCTGTCCAATTTGTTAATTCATTTCCATATTGTTGCACTGAACTTGGACGATAAAATCTTAATTCTCCTATTAATGGTCTATTTGAAAAACTACTTGAATTATTTTCATATATTTCTATTCTATATTGATTATATACTACTTTATTAGTATTTATAACACTATTAACAGCTGCAGAACTTATTAATAGATTATCTGATCTTGAGGGTTGAGATGATAATATAATGTTTCCTATTTCTGTTTCACCTGTGCTTGAACCTGCATTAGGTCTCCCATATATTTTAAATTGTCTTGGAAACATTTCTATATCATTTGTTGGACTAGAATTTCTAGTCCACATTACTACTTTCGTTAATGGATAGTAAACTTCATTAGAATGTGGTGTCCAAGTAAAAGATTGAGGATAAGATGATAATGAAAATCGAACAAACTCACCATTTCCATTACTATTACTAAAAAATTTACTAAAATCTCCACTATGAAATGTTAAGCCAGATAATAAACTAAATTGACTTGTTTCTAAAGAATATTGAGAATAAGTATCTGAAGTAATATTAATAGTTTTAGTAGCACCAGTTCCACTAGCAGTTACATTTTCACCAGTAAAATTTAATGTAGTTGCAGCAGTAGCTAAAGAAGAACCTTCATCTTGAACTGTTAATGTGCTACCAACTGTTCCCGGTTGCCACTCTTCCGAGGTTGCATCATATACAAGCGCTTGTCCATCCGAAGGGGTTGTTGAAGAAATCGATAAATTTGACGCATAGTTGCTTTTGGGTTGTAATAATAACGATTCCGACAACAACGATATTTCAAAAGATGACAAAGTTCTGGGCCAAGCTGCGAGTCCATACCATCTAGTAGCAGAATTGGTATCACCCGAACCCAATATGATATAATTTTCGGTATTAGGTGTTCCAGTGTAAGTATCTTCATCAGTATCTGTTCCTAAAAGTTGGACATTGCCGTTTGATTGTATTTCGTATAGACTTGTTTTCTCTTGTGATGTGTTACTTGGATTGGGCTCTACGGTGATAACATACATTTTCCTGCTTCCGGTTGATTGTGTACCTAACGAAAAAACACCACCATAAGCACCACTACCAGGTAAATGATTATTATAAAGTAAATTACCATTAATTTTAACTCCTGTACCATTTCGGTCGAAAAATATTATTTGATGAGAATAATTGCCATCGCTATATTGTTCTGTATTTCTTTGCTGGAGTACATTGACATCGCCACTGCCACTGCCATTATTGTCAAAATCGACAACAAACGCATAACTGCTTGTTTGTGTTGTCTGGGGTATTGCTGCATTGTTAGAAGAGGCATCGATGAAATAGAATTTAGTGGATGAATCTGTCACAAAGTACTTGTAATTGTCAGAATCTTGACTTACTGTTATAGAGCCTGATTGTTGGAGCGTGTAGTTATGACTCCGCTCGCTAGAATCTCCTGCAACCACCCAATAGTTTGCTTGAGCTAATAAATTCAGCCCAACTATGGAAGTGGAACTCAAGATAGAACGAGGTTGCCACTGTGAGGCAGATGAATTGTAAGCGAGAGCCTGGCCATCTGAAGGAGTTGTGTTCGAAACGTCCGTAAGCCCTGCCAGTGTCGTAGAACCTCCTCCTCCACCTCCACCTCCACCTTCTCCCCAAGAAAGATTTAATAAATTATTAGTAACACTATCTATTTTTAATACTTGTTCTGCAGTTCCTTTAGTAGAAGGTAATATCATTTTATAACCTTCATTTTCTGCGACATTATCATGTGCTTTTATAATAGTATTTGCACTTCTTTTTTGGCTATTATTTTTACTTTTTAAAATGATTGAACCGGAAATATTTTTATTACCAAATACATTATTTGCAATATTTCCAGTGCTAGTAGAACATCCATTGGCACTCATATTTAATATTTAATAATATTAAATAATTTAATAAAAAATATTTTCGTTTATAATATTAGCTTTTTATTTTAAACAGCCATTTTTCCCTTTATAGTTGGATGACTATTGTAACCAATTAATTCAAAATCTTCTATCGTTATATCATCTATATTTTTATCTCTTACTTCTGGATTTATATATAATTTAGGTTTACTTAAAGGATTACGATTTAGTTGCTCTTTCATTTGTTCAATATGATTTGAATATATATGAGTATCGCCAGTAGATATTATTAGTTCATGAGGAATCATATCACACATAGTTGCAAACAAATAAATTAATGCAGTATATGATAATATATTAAAAGGTTCTCCTAAAAACCAATCAGCACTTCTTTGATACATATGTCCAGATAAATGTTTTTTATTGTTAATTTTTGTTACATAAAATTGTATACTAACATGACATGGTGGTAAACAAGTTTTATATAAATCCTTAGGATTCCAAGCACTCATGAATATTCTTCTAGAATATGGGTCAAATTGTAACATACTTAAAACATATTCTACTTGGTCTATACCACATTTATTATAATTTGTATTACAATCTTTGTATTCTGCTCCAAAATGTCTCCATTGAAATCCATAACATGCACCACAATCACCTTCTTCTAAATTTTCTAATCCAATTTTATCTAAATATTCTCGTGAGCTATTTCCATCCCATATATGGACTTTTTTTTCTTGTAAAATCTTATTATCAGTTTTACCTTTCAAAAACCATAATAATTCTTCTATACAAGTTTTAAATGGAACTCTTTTTGTAGTAAGCATAGGAATAAATGAGGATATATCGAATCTCATTTGTGTTCCAAAAATTGATAAAATTCCAGTATTAGTCCTATCATGTTTATAATTATTTGTATTTAATATTTGTTTAGCAATATCAAGATAATTTTTTTCATAATTATTAATATAGTTAGGATTAAACTTATAAGTTATAAATCGGTAATTTAGTGAGTTTTCTTTATCATGATAAATTTTAGTATAATTATCAATATAAAATGCTTCGGAAAGATTTACAAAAAATTTATTACACTTAAAATTTTTTTCAATAGAAGTTATATAAAAATTTCGTATTAAATAATGATATTCTTTATTATTAACTAAAAGATTATAGAATAAATTATAAATTTCTTGACCACCTGCTATAAATATTTTTGAATTTTTATATTCTTGAAATCCTTGTATAATGTTTCCAATTTTAACTAATTTATTATCTTCATATTTAAAATTAAAATAATACAAATTATTAATTTCATGATTATTTTCTAATAAACTTTTATTATTAGTTAAAACTAAATTTAATCTATTAGATAATGGTCTATATTTATCTGGAATAGAATTATAAGTATTATTTCCCATAATAACAATATTATTTTCAGTTAAATTTTTGAATTGTTTTAAATCATCTTTAAGATGCCAAGGAATTGTATTATCAATACCTATTCCATATTTATTGTCAAGAGCGACGATAAAATTTATAAAATTATTCAACATTTTATAATTATAAAAAATAATTTTTATATAAAAATCAATAAAAATCAAATTTTTAATTTTTTATTAATTCTTTTTGTTTATTCCATAATTCTGCAACTTTTGATAAAACTTCTTTATAATTTAAATCTGGATTTTGTTCTTTTACAATAGGTAAATTGTCTTTAATAAAAAAATTGTATTCAGTAGGTTGTCTAGTAAATTTCTTTTTCTTCTTTTTTTGTGCTATTAATTCTAATAAACTCTGCTGATCAATCTCATCCTTTACTGAAAATATTACTTGACTTATCTTATCTTTAGATTTATCATCTAATTCTGAATCATTTAATAATTTATCTTCTATTGATTGTATTGTATAGTAATTTGAATCTTTAATAATATTATCAATAGAATTAATTGTTTTTTTTGCATCTGTATATTTATACATTTTATTACTTTATATATAATTACTCTACATATTCTTAAATATATTTAAAGAGCATTTATCTTCTTAATTGATTAAATAAGCTGATATTATGAATATTTTGCTTATTATAATCTGTATTAAGTTGTAAATAAGTTTTAAAAACTTCATTATTAAATCCTTTTTGATGTAATTTTTTAATTTGAGGATAATCAAGAGCATAATTAAAGTATCTAAGGTCTGCAATTTCTCCAGAAACATTAGTTTTAATTGTCTCAAAATTTGTAGCCTCTGGTAAAATTACAAAATCCTTATTATTAATTCTTAATGTAACATCATCTTCTTTATATACTCCTAATAAAGTATCATTTAGATAAATAGATAATTCAATACCATTTTCGTGATTATTATTCTTATAATCATAATTATCTTTAAATATAATAGTAATTAAAAACCATGTATTATGATCAGTTATATCAAATAATTTATTTTTAATAACACTAGTTTTTGTTAATATTTCTCCATTCTTTGTATTAACATCATATGATACTTTTAATTCATTTGATGAATTACCAAATGATACACTTGGTGTAGGTTTATTTATAGAACCTCTATAAAATAATGTTTTATTTTTATAATCATTTTGTTTTTTATTTATCCAAAATGAATATGTAAATTGATTTCCTCCTTTTTGATTTATTGATTCAAAAAAACGCACATAATTAGAAGACCTTTTATTACTTGTAGAATATATTATTTTACTTCTATGTTCTATAGGTAAAATTCCTTTTATAAGTAATAAATTTTGTTTATATGTATTATTAGTTTTTATAATTTTGTTTACATCTTTATTTTGTGTAAGATTAGGAAAGAAATATGGTTCATAATAATTATAATATAAAATTATAACAAGAACACATAATAAAATAGAAGCTACTAAAACTATTCCATTTATTAGTTGAGAATTCATATTATTTATTTATAATAATATATTAATAAAAAAAATTTTATAAAAATAATAATTAGTTGCAAGTATTTTCAATATTATATATAGGGTTACGAAGACCAATATTAGGCATACCTAATTTTTGTAAGAAGCTTTGATTTTCTACAGGACCATCATCATATATTCTTTTTATATCACTTGGTGTTCTTAAACTATAATTATAAAACTGTATTTTTGATACTAATGCATCTGGTGTTACTATATTATTACTAATATCTTTACCTAAATATACTGTTCCTGCTGTTTCTGATACTGTTCTACTTGATGAAAAATTTGTACATTCTTCTCCTGGATTTCTATTAATTAATATTGTTTGATATAAATCTCCATCTTTAAATAATGAAATTCTATTATTATCTACATTCACTACTATATTTACCCATCTTTTTAATGGAATATGTTCTACTACTAATTCAGAATAATAACATTTATCATCATTAAATTGAGTTGTTAAAGTATTAAGTGGTAAAATTGAATCATTTATTGATAATTTATCAGAATCACTAGTTCTAACTTTAACAATTAATTTATTACTATTTTTATCAAAATAAACTATAGGGTTAGCTTTTAATAATAAATTCTCATTTTTATTTTCAGACCTAAAAAATAGTAATTTATATTTATCTTGCTCTTCAGTTTGTTTATTAACACTTCTTAAATATAACCAAAATGAATAAGTAAATTCATTTGCAAATGTATTTGGTAATTTATTGCTATTTTTAACTCCAGATAATTTTTCTTCATTTAAATCTAATGGCATTGGTGCTAATGTATAGTATAAAAATTCTGGTTTATTTAATACTATTATCATTTGAACTAAAATATATACCATAATAATAAATGATATTAATATTATTATATTATTAATAATACTATTATCTATATTTGTCTGTGCAAAATTAAAATCGAACATTATATTTATTTTATATTATATAAAGATTTTTCATTTTTAGTATTTTTTTAATAATTTATTATCTATTAAATTAAAATATTTATTATATTTTTTTAATATATCTAAATAATTTTTATTAAATTCTAATTTAGTTTCATTATCTTTCTCTACATCTTTTAATAATTTAAGTATTAATAATTCATTATATTCATAATTTAGATTATAATCATCTAACATATCATATATTTTTTTTATTAAATTATGTCTTAAACTATATTTTGTCAATACTTGTGTAAATATAAACTTATTAAAAGTATCCATTTCAATTTTAGAATAATACTTATTAAGCTTTGATAGTTTTAATATACATAATATTCGATATATTGACCAATTACTATTCTTAAATATAGTATATTCTAATTTATCACTAATTAATGTATCATCTAAGATGTCTTCATATATATCTAATATATCTAAGTTTAATTTTGATACACTATTCTTTGTAAAATATGTAAATAAATTTTCGTGCATTAATAAACTTAATAATGTAAAATCATTTATACCTTTATTCTCTATCTCTTTTATATCAAATTTATTTTTTACTAATATATTTATACTATCGTATAAATCCATATCTACCTCATTATAATTAATTGAATTATCTGAATCTTTTATTAACTCTTTCAAATTTGTTAAAATATATTTTATATTAAAATTATTCTCTTTTATTATATTCTTTAACTTTTCTAATGTTTTTTTCTTCAATTTTATTTTTTCTTCATCACATATAGTTATTAATAAATTATATATCTTGTCTAATGGTGGTTTTGACATATAAAATATTTCTGATTTTTTTAAAAATTCATTGAATTTTCTTGAATATATTTTATTTAATGTTATCACTATCGGTATATTCTTATTATCTAAATTTACCAAATAACTTCCTAAATTTTTATCATTAAATAATACCTCTATGTCATCTATAAATATTAACTTATCCTTTTTATTAAAAAACTGATTTATCGTTTTACAATTAATAAAATTATCTATTTCCTCTTTAAATGTATCCAAATTTATAAATTTTTTATAATCATAATTTA
>MDTG01199377.1_pt1 | contig 13350 bp, 13 predicted proteins | sample 811421 | NCBI WGS metagenome assembly MDTG01 (sample SAMN05326645, study PRJNA326480) | marine metagenome | isolation source: seawater | place: Pacific Ocean: South East | collected 2011 | reverse complement strand
TCTGTGGGCAATGAGGGATTCGAACCCCCGACCCCTTGGGTGTAAACCAAGTGCTCTGAACCAACTGAGCTAATTGCCCTTAATTGATTTAGCTATTCATAAACTTAATCATTCAAGCGGGTGCAAATATAAAATGGTTTTTAATGCCAACAAAGAAAAAAAGATGTTTATTTTAATTTGTTTTCATAGTACTGTATTGCAGTTTATTATAGGATCTTTATTCGTATTTTTTTAGTGCTTCTTCATAATCTTCTTGGGTATCTATTCCTATGAGGCTAGACTTGGCCTCTATCATTTTAATTTTAAAACCATTTTCTAAGGCTCTTAATTGTTCTAACTTCTCTACCTTTTCTAAATAACTTTGCTTCATGTTAACATAACTTACTAAAAAGTCTTTCCGATATCCGTAAATACCTATATGCCTATAAAAAACATGCTTTTCTAATACCTTGTCAGAGGTTATTAGTTCTTTAAAATCTCTTGGAAATGGAATAAGTGACCTAGAAAAATAGAGTGCATTTTTTTGATCATCAACCGTTACTTTTACCACATTACTATTTTGTAAATCTTTGACATCATTAATTCTACTCATAGCACTCGCCATAGAAATTTCTGAATTTTCAAATGAGTTTACCAATTCCTCTATTAGGGTTGGTTCTATAAATGGCTCATCTCCTTGAACATTGATAACAATATCGCAATCAATTAGGGCTACAGCCTCACCTATTCTATCTGTTCCAGATTGATGGGTGCTTTTTGTAAGCATAACATTACTTGTAAAAGTGTCACAAATATCTTTTATTTCTAAACTATCTGTAGCAATATAGACAGCATCTATATTGGAAACTTTTAGACATTGCTCATAGGCTCTCTGTATTACTGTCTTCCCTTTTAGGTCTAACAAAACTTTTTTAGGTAATCTAGAAGAATCTAGTCTGGCAGGAATTACGATTACTTTTTTCATTCAAAAAAGTTCAAAGTTTCATATCCACCATCTTTTAAATACTGATCTTTTTTCATCAGCTTAATATCACTATGCATCATATCTTTCACAAGAAATGCTAAGTCATATTCAGGAATCCATCCTAATTTGGTATTTGCTTTGGTAGGGTCTCCAATCAATAAATCTACTTCTGTTGGTCTAAAATACTTTGGATCTACTGATAAGACTTCTGTGCCCAATTGTAATTGGTACTCAGGGTTTTTACATGATTTTACTACTGCTTTCTCATCAACTCCCTCACCAATAAAGTCTAATTCTATTCCTACTTCAGCAAAACTCATTTTCACAAAATCACGAACTGATGTTGTTTTACCAGTTGCAATTACCCAATCTTCTGCTTCTTCTGCCTGTAAAATCATCCACATCATTCTTATATAATCTTTAGCATGCCCCCAGTCTCTTTGTGCATCTAAATTCCCTAAATAAAATTTATCTTGTAATCCAAGAGCTATTCTAGAAGTAGCTCTGGTTATTTTTCTGGTAACAAATGTTTCTCCTCTTAAAGGAGATTCATGATTAAATAAAATACCATTACAAGCAAACATTCCGTATGCTTCTCTATAATTTACTGTAATCCAATAGCCATATATTTTAGCAACACCATAAGGGGAGCGAGGATAAAAAGGAGTAGTCTCTGATTGAGGTATTTCTTGAACTTTTCCATATAATTCTGAGGTAGAAGCTTGATAAATTCTTGTCTTCTTTTCTAATCCTAATAAGCGTACAGCATCTAAAATTCGTAAGGCACCTAAACCATCTGCATTTCCAGTGTATTCTGGTGTTTCAAAAGAAACAGCAACATGGCTCATTGCAGCTAAATTATAAATTTCATCTGGTTGAATTTCCTTAATCAAGCGAATAATATTTGTAGAATCTGTCATATCTCCATAATGCAAAAAGAAATTACGATTATCTACATGAGGATCTTGATATAAGTGATCTATTCGATCTGTATTAAATAAAGAAGATCTTCTCTTCATTCCATGAACCTGATAGCCTTTTTTTAATAGAAACTCACTTAAATATGCACCGTCTTGCCCTGTTACTCCTGTTATAAATGCTACTTTCATTTTGTATTAGGTTCTAACTTAATTTTTTTTAAATCTTTTATATTTTCTTGAAACCATTCATAGGTTTTCTCAACACCTTCTTTTAAGTTTGTTGAATAGTGCCATCCTAATGCTCTCATTTTACTTACATCTAGTAATTTTCTTGGAGTACCGTCTGGCTTTGAATTATCCCAAATAATATCACCTTTATGACCAACTACATTTTGTATTGTTTCAGCTAACTGTTTTATGCTGATGTCTTTTCCTGAACCTATATTATACAAATATTCAGGTAACTTATTTTCTAATGCAAATACAACTGCTTCAGCCATGTCATCAACAAATAAAAATTCTCTCATTGGAGTACCACTCCCCCATAATTTCACTGGAGTATTTCCATTTATTTTTGCTTCATGAAATTTACGAAGCATCGCAGGTAAAACATGTGATGATTGTAAATCAAAATTATCAAAATACCCATATAAATTTGTTGGCATTAAGCTAACAAAGTCTTTTCTATACTGATTTCGGATAGCTTGACAGGCTTTTACTCCTGAAATTTTTGCAATTGCATACCACTCGTTTGTTGGCTCTAAAGGGTCTGTTAATAAATATTCTTCTTTTAATGGTTGAGGAGCAAATTTTGGATAAATACAAGAGCTCCCTAAAAATATGAACTTTTCTATTCCTGAATCTAATGCACCATCTATCAGATTATTTTGAATCTGCATATTTTGCATCAAAAAATCATAGGGATAATCCTTATTTGCTAAAATACCACCAACTTTAGCCGCAGCATCAATCACTACAGATGGTTTTTCTTCTTTATAAAAATCCAAGACTGCTTGCTGGTTTCTTAAATTCAGTTTTTTACTCGAAACTCCAACCAGGTTAGTATATCCTCTTTTTTCTAAAGCTCTCCATACAGCTGAACCAACCATTCCTTTGTGTCCTGCTATGTATATTTTTTCTTTCTTATTCATTTAAAATCGTGTGCCTTATAATAGAGCAATCTTAAAAATTAATAAATTTTACACCCCTAAGTCATACATTTGAACCACACCTACAAAATCATTCATAGCATTTACAACGAGCAAAGAATTAATTTTATTTTCACTCATAATAGTACTTGCAGTAATCAGTTTTTCACTTTCATCAATAACCTTTGGATGAAGACTCATTAAATTCTTGGCTAATAAACCAAAAAATTCTTTTTCTTTATATTCCATAGCTCTTCGTATATCACCATCTGTAATAACTCCATTAATTCCATTTTCATCTGTAACAACTACCAAACCTAACTTTCCTTCTGTTATTCTTTGAATAACCTCTTTAATGGTTGCATTAGAATTTGTTATGGGTAATTCATGCTTTTTCATGACATCACCTACAGTTGTTAAAAGTCTTCTCCCTAAACTACCTCCTGGATGAAATTTTGCGAAATTTTCTTCTTTAAAATCTCTTAATTTCATTAATGTAACTGCTAATGCATCTCCCATTACTAAAGTTGCAGTTGTAGAAGAAGTTGGTGCTAAAAATAACGGACACGCCTCTTTCTCTACTGCAATATTTAAGTGATAATTTGTATTTTTAGCTAAAGTAGAATCATCATTACTACTCATAGAAATGGTGCAGTTTTTTTGATGTTTTAAAAATGGAATGAGTTTTAAAACTTCATCTGTTTCACCAGAATTTGAAATTAATAACACAATATCATTTTCTTCAATCATTCCCAAATCTCCATGATATGCTTCCCCTGGATGCAAGAAAAAACTTGGAGTTCCTGTACTTGCAAGAGTTGCAGCAATTTTTTTTCCTATAATTCCAGATTTCCCCATTCCAGAAACTATTAGCTTTCCAGAACTTTCTAAAATAGCATTGATAGATTTCTCAAAATCATCTGTTAATCTATGGCTAAGATTTGCAATTTCTTTTGCTTCTATTTCAAATACTTCTTGAGCTAATTTTTTTATCTCCATTACAAGCGATTGTTGATGGTCTTAATTTGTTTGTTTAAGATTCAAAATTACAAAAAAGGGATGGGTTCTACTAATTAATGAATTCTACTCACTTTTTTAAACTACTTCCCCTACTACAAATGTACTACCACCAACAAATATTACATCTTCTTTTTCTGCATTAGAAATGGCAGCCAAATAAGCTTCATTCACAGAGTTGTATGTGTTCCCTAACAAGCCAAAATGGCTTGCTTTTGATTGTAATTCATATTCATCTAAACCTCTTGGAATGTTTGGCTTACAAAAATAATAACTAGCATCTTGAGGAAAAAGAGGAAGTATCTCTTCTAATTTTTTATCAGTAACAACACCTAAGACTATGTGTAGCTTTTTAGCTGGCAGACTTACTAATTGATGCATTACATAATGCAATCCTTCTTTGTTATGGGCTGTATCACATATAACTCTTGGCGCTACTTGTAAAATCTGCCACCTCCCTTTAAGGTTAGTGTTTTTCACAACATTTAGCAAGCCTTTATGCAGTTGATTTTCAGAAACGGTAAAACCTTTTAATGCTTTTATTACATGTATGGCTGTTGTTCCATTCTTGTTTTGATAGGCTCCCAATAAATCAGTTTCAACATCATATTTTTTGTCTGAGGCAAATGAGATCGTAGCATTCATTTCTAGTGCTTTTTTGATGAAAACATCAGCTACTTCTTTTTGCTTTTCACCAATAACAATAGGAGTGTTTTTTTTTATAATTCCAGCTTTTTCAGAGGCTATTTCCGGTAAGGTATCTCCTAAAAACTGTGTATGGTCATAACCTATATTTGTGATTACTGAAACTTCTGGACTAATAATGTTGGTAGAATCTAGTCTGCCACCTAAGCCAACTTCTACAATAGCTATATCCACTTTTTGTGAGGCAAAATAATCAAAAGCCAAGCCAACAGTCATTTCAAAGAAAGAGAGCTGTTGTTTTTTTAAAAAAAGAGTATTTTTTGTTATAAAATCAGCCACATACTTTTCAGGAATTTCTTCTCCGTTAATTCGAATACGTTCTGTGAAATTTTTTAAATGTGGTGAAGTATACAAGCCAACTTTATATCCTGCTTCTTGTAAAATACTTGAAATTATGTGAGAAGTAGAGCCTTTTCCATTGGTTCCACCTACATGAATAGACACAAAATTTTCTTCTGGGTTTTTTAAGACATCACAAAAAGCAATGATGTTTGATAAATCTTTTTTAAAGGCTGCTTTCCCCTGACGCTGGTACATCGGTAATTGAGAAAACATCCAATCAACGGTTTCTTGATAGGTCATTACTTGGTGAGTGAAAACTTATAAATAATTGTTCCTTTTTGTTTAGATGGCGCATTTGGGTCTGCATTCCATGTAGTTCTTAATGCAGCTTCTCTAGCTGGTTTTAGTAAGCAATTAGCAGAATTGGTAGTTCCTTTTACTCCGGCTACTGCCCTAATAACCTTACCGTTTTTATCAACCTCAATACTAACAACGACTGTTCCTTCTTCTTGACAATCTGGCTGTTCTATTGGCTTACCTAAAGCTTCTCTTCCCGCTAAATTATAATTACTATCTCCTGATTTTCCAGTATTCCCATAATATTTTGTAGAAGTAGGGTCACCTTTTTTGTCACCTTTCAACCCCTCCTTATCATCATCACCTTCTCCTGTTGGCTTGCTATCAGAAGTAGTTCCTTTTAGTAAGTTCTCAAAAGCTTTTAAGGTATTTTTTGATGGTTTTTTAGGGATGGGCTTAGGTACTGGCTTTTCTTCTTTAAGTTCAACTTTTTTGGGTACTTCTTTTTTTAGTACTTCTTTTGGCTTTTCTATAGTTGGTGCATCTTTCTCCGTTTGAGAAAGAACTTCTTCATTGATAATTTCTTTTGAAACTTCTTCAACAACTTCCTTTAGCTTTTCTTCTTCAATCTCTTTAACTGGTGCCTTTTTAACTAGAGTGTTTTTTGGTTTTTCGCTACCTTGTTCTGTAGTCCCAAAGTTTAAAGCTATTCCATATTCAGCTGGCGGATCTTGGTATTGCATTCCAAAACTAAAAATAATCCATAAAAACGCAATCAGAATAACCGATGTTAATAATGTAGATTTTCGTTTATGTGTGGTATCTAAAATTGCCATTATTTTCCTTTGACAGCTAAAATCATTTTGAGTTTATTCTTATTGGCAATATCTATGACTTTCATCACACTTTTATAGGGAACATTTTGATCTCCTCTTATGACAACAGTTTTTTTCTTATCAGTTCCAACTTTCGTTAAAATTTCAAGTTCTAAGTTTTTTTCACTCACAAAAGTTTTATCGATATAAAATTTAGATTCATCTGTAATTGAAACAGCTACTGACGTGTTGTTTTCTGTTTTCCCTCCTGCTTTTGGCAACAATACATCTATTGCGCTAACAGTTACTAGTGTTGAGGTTAGCATAAAAAAAATGAGTAACAAAAAAACAATATCTGTCATAGATGACATATTGAAATTTGGATTTACTTTATTTCTTCCTCTTAAATTCATTATACTGGTTCATTTAATAAATCTAAAAACTCAACAGTTTTTGCCTCCATCTGGTACATAACCTTATCAGTTCTTACCACAATATGATTGTAAGTAATATAGGCAATAATACCAACAATTAACCCCGCTACTGTTGTGGTCATGGCTGTATATAAACCATCTGAAAGTAATTTAATATCTATTTGACCACCGGCATTTGCTATTTCATGAATGGCAACAATCATACCTATTACAGTTCCTAAAAAACCAATCATTGGCGCTGCACCTGCAATGGTAGCAATAACGCTTACATTTCTTTCTAGCTGGTATACTTCTAATTTTCCAGCATTTTCTATTGCTTTGTTAATATCATCTAAAGGTTTCCCAATCCTAGAAATTCCTTTTTCAATTAATCTTGCTGTTGGTGAATTTGTTTTTTTACACAAATCAGTAGCAGCATCTAGTTTTCCATCAGATATGTTGTCTTTTATTTGATTCATGAAGTTTTTATCAACTTTTGAAGCAGCTTTTATGGCAAAAAATCTTTCAAAATAGATGTACAAAGAAACTGCTAACAAAACAAATAGGATACTAATAATAATTTGGCCTCCAAGCCCACCATCAACAATTAGTTTATATATAGATAATGTTTTTTCTTCCGAAACAACATCTAAAATTTCAGGATTCTCTTGTAAATATGATAACATTAATATGGATTTAAAGTTCTTGTATTAGTAACGACCTTATGAGATATAAATTGTTTGAAAAAAATGAAAAAATATACGTTTTAAACGTTAAATAAATGATCGCACAACCATAAATGAAGCAGAACCAACTAGAAAACCTATCAGTGCTAACCAAGATATTTTTTTCAAATACCAAAAGAAATCAATTTTTTCCATTCCCATCGCTACAACACCTGCTGCAGAACCAATAATTAGCATACTCCCACCAGTTCCTGCAGAGAATGCAATAAAATGCCATAATGGATTGTCTAAAGATTCCGTAAACATTCCTAAACTTGCTGCTACCAATGGAACATTGTCTATAACAGCAGATCCAACACCTAACAACATCACTACGGTATCTGACACCTTAGTGCCTTGAAGTTCTGTCCCTAAAAGCGGAATACTTTCTTTTAAGGTATCTGCAAAACCAAATAAAATTCCTAAAGATTCTAAAGCTGCAACAGCCATTAAAATTCCGAGGAAAAATAGAATACTTGGCATTTCTATTTTAGACAAAGAACTATGAACTGGGCTATGATAAGAATGTTCCGTAGACTCTTCCATAGCATTAAAATCTGTTAGTGAAAATTTTCTTCTACTAAAAATTTCAGCAAAAGTAGCAACAATTGCTAAAGACAACATCATCCCAACATAGGGTGGTAGATGTGTAACTGTTTTAAAAATAGGAACAAAAACAATAGCTCCAAGTCCCAGATACAACATAGTTGCACTGTGTTTTCCTTTTTTTTCTGAGTCATCATCAAGATCATCTTGGTTGTCTATAGTTCCTTGAAAAGGTTTTAAAAATGAGGCTATAAAAGAAGGAACAATCATGCATAATAATGAAGGAATAAATAAATACATAAATAATTTGCCCGTACTCACTTTATTGCCTATCCAAAGCATGGTGGTTGTAACATCTCCTATGGGTGAAAAAGCTCCACCGGCATTTGCTGCTATGATGATTAAGCCTGCAAACCAAATTCTTTCATCTCTTTTCTTTACAATTTTTTGAAGTATAGATATTAATACTATCGTAGCTGTTAGATTGTCTATAATAGCAGATAAAATAAATGCTAGAATAGAAAAGATCCATAATATTTTTTTCTTACTATTTGTCTTTACATATCCTTTAATGGTAGAAAATCCATTGAAATAATCAATAATCTCAACAATGGTCATTGCTCCCAGAAGAAACACCAATATTTCAGCCGTTTTCCCTAGATGATGTAGCAATGTTTCTTCCGCTAAATGCATTTTATCATCATGTGCCATTTCAGTAAAACCCTCTACAAGAGCATGATTTGATGAATCAAACCAATTAGAAAAAGAATCAATACCTAAAGCTACAATTGCCCAGCAAATAGCCATCATAGCCAAGGCTGGTATTAACTTATCTAGCTTTATATTATGTTCTAATGTAATTCCTAAATATCCAACTACAAATACAACGACAATTAATAACTCCATACTATTTATTTAAATTAAATTAGTTGTTTTAAGGCTATTTCAAATGCTGTCTTACAAATTTCTTTTTTACTACTATTTTTCTCAAAAGTACTCATTAATGCTTTTCTAATGGTTTCAGATGTATCCTTAAAAATTGCTTCATCTTGCATGGGTAGTTTCACTCTAGCTTCCATCAAATAAGCAAAAACTCTTGCTATTCCACAATTTGAAATAAAATCAGGTAATAAACTTACTTGGGAGTCTGCGTATTCCATAATAGGTCCAAAGAAAATTTCTTTGTCTGCAAATGGCACATTAGCTCCTGGAGAAATTACCTCTAAACCAGATGAAATCATTTGTGTAATTTGGTCTCTAGATACCAATCTAGAGGCAGCTGCAGGAACAAATATCTCTGCAGACAATGACCAAATACTTTGATTAATTATATTAAAAGGAATCATGTTTTCTGCAACTAGTTTATTTCCGTCTTTAGTTAGAAATAAATGAGTCATTTGATCAATTGAAAAACCTTCTTCGTTTATTAAACCTCCGTCTCTATCTATAATTCCAACAACTTTAGCACCTAATTGTGTTAAGTAAAAAGCTGCTGCTGACCCAACATTTCCAAAGCCCTGAACTACTGCTTTTTTGCCTTTTATACTTCCACCATAAATTGCATAATAATGTTTCACTGCTTCCGCTACACCATAGCCTGTTAGCATATCTGCTACAGTATATTTTTTAGATAGATCTGGTGAAAATTTTTTATTTTCTATAATCTTTATAACACCAAGTCTTAATTGGCCTATTCTATTTATTTTATCAGCTACAGTAGGTTTAAAATGACCATTAAAAATACCTTCCTGAGGGTGCCAAACTCCACAATCTTCCGTTATTGGAATTACATCTTTATCTGCATCTACATTTAAATCTCCTCCGGTACCATAATAGTGTTTTAATAAAGGTGTAACGGCTTTATACCAGCGTTCTAAAACACCTCTTTTTCTTGGGTCATTGGGGTCAAAGTTAATTCCAGATTTTGCACCTCCAATACTCGGACCAGATACAGTAAACTTAACTTCCATAGTTTTTGCTAATGAAAGTACTTCATTTAAGTCTAAACCTTTTCTCATTCTGGTTCCTCCACCTGCTGCTCCCCCTCTAAGAGAGTTAATAACTGTCCAACCTTCAGCTTCAGTTTCTGGATCTTTCCAATTGAAAACTATTTCAGGTTGTTTATCTTCATACTTCTTTAGTAAGTCCTTCATTAATAGTTGTTTAATTTTGAATTATTTTGAAGTGATAATAACATCACCAAATTAAGGAAAAATAAATCGCTAATCAGAATTATTTAACGTAAATATTGTACCGGATGAATGATTTTTTTGAGCTCCAGTAACACTAGACAAGCAATTTACCTGTCCTTGTAGTTTTAGCAAACCTAACAATGCAAAAATAAGTGCTTCCTTATAATTTATAATATGATCTGCAGGAATGATGATGTTTTTTTTCCCTAGATCTTCTATCCTTTTAATTAAAAAATTATTGTAAACGCCTCCTCCAGTAAATAAAATAGTGTCGAATGGTTGAATAATTTGTGAAATTTGTTGAGCTACATGCTCTAAAAAAGTTCTTAAAACATCATGCGAGTCTAATTTGTATGAATCTACTAATGGAAATACATATTGCTGAACCCATTCTAAACCTAAAGATTTAGGTGGTTTTTGTGAGTAAAACGGAAGGCTGTTTAAATTCTTAAGAAGCCCTTGATGTATAGTTCCTTTAGAGGCTAAGGCTCCTTTATCATCATACTCTAGTCCCATTTTGTTACTGTAATAATTCATCACAATATTAACAGGACAAATATCAAAAGCAATTCGCAGATCATTACGTTCGTAAGATATATTTGCAAAACCTCCTAAATTAACACATGCCTGATATCCTGAAAACAACAACCGATCTCCAATAGGAACTAATGGAGCTCCTTGGCCACCTAACTGAACGTCTTGTGTTCTAAAATCTGCAACAACCATACAATTGGTAGCTTTCAAAATTTCTTCTCCATCTCCAACCTGTAGAGTAAATCCATTTTCTGGTTGATGAAAAACAGTATGACCATGAGAAGCTATAAAATCTACCTTGTGGATGGTATTCTTAGAAATAAATTCTTTTGTTTTTATTCCTAGAAAAACACCATACTCATTGTGAAGAAAAGAAATACCTTTTTTATCTAAATTGATAGCACTTTGAAGACTTTCCTTCCATATATCGGAATAACTAATTGTCTCTGCTAATAAAATTTCAAAATTAGCATAGTCACTTTTTTGAAATTTTACATAGACAATATCCAACCCATCTAATGACGTTCCAGACATCAATCCAATCGCATAGAAAAAATCATCATTCATATCCGTAAAAATATGAAATGTTTATTGAAAATATGCTAGTAAAAAAGTATATTTGAGGACTTTTTTTACGAATTCAATAACCTAAAATAAAATGAATTTTAACCTTACCGAAGAACATTTAATGATCAGAGACGCAGCTCGTGATTTTGCACAAACAGAATTACTTCCTGGAGTTATAGATAGAGATAACAAGCAAGAATTCCCTAATGAGCTTGTAAAAAAAATGGGTGAATTAGGTTTTTTAGGAATCATGGTTGATCCAAAATACGGAGGAAGCGGGATGGATACCTTTTCTTATGTTTTAATCATGGAAGAGCTTTCAAAAATAGATGCATCTGCTTCTGTAATTGTATCAGTAAACAATTCTTTAGTATGTTATGGTATAGAACAGTATGGTTCTGAAGAGCAGAAGCAAAAATATTTAACAAAACTTGCTACAGGTGAGTTTATTGGAGCATTTTGCTTGAGTGAACCTGAAGCAGGTAGTGATGCAACTTCTCAAAAAACTACCGCACTAGATATGGGAGATCATTACATCATAAACGGAACAAAAAACTGGATTACAAATGGTGGTCGTTCTGATGTCTATTTAGTTATTGCACAAACAGATAGAGATAAAGGACATAAAGGAATTAATGCTTTCATTGTAGAAAAAGGAATGGAAGGTTTTGATATTGGTCCTAAAGAAGATAAGCTAGGTATTAGAGGTAGTGATACACATACGCTTCAGTTTAATGATGTAAAAGTTCCAAAAGAAAATAGAATTGGTGAAGATGGATTTGGATTTAAATTTGCCATGAAAACACTTTCTGGTGGACGAATTGGAATTGCTGCACAGGCACTGGGTATTGCTTCTGGCGCATATGAACTAGCCTTAAAATATTCTAAAGAAAGAAAAGCTTTTGGGACAGAAATTTGCAATCATCAAGCTATTGCTTTTAAATTGGCAGATATGTATACAGATATCAAAGCAGCAAGACATTTAGTTATGAAGGCTGCATGGGATAAAGATGAAGACAACGATTATGATATTTCTGGTGCAATGGCAAAATTATATGCCTCCAAAGTTGCAATGGAGCATACTGTTGAGGCGGTACAGATTCATGGAGGAAATGGATTTGTAAAGGATTATCATGTAGAACGTTTAATGCGTGACGCTAAGATTACACAAATTTATGAAGGTACCTCTGAAATTCAGAAAATAATTATTTCAAGAAGTATTATTAAAGGATAAAAAATATAATTAGTAAAAAAAAGTCCATCTATATATTAGGTGGACTTTTTTATATAAATCTAATTTAGAAGAGTTTTAGAAGGTTAAAATTATGTAACTCTTTAAAACCTATTATTTAAATTCTACATGGTACAATTGAAGTCCTGATCCAGGGGCTATATTTCTTAAAAATTTTCTGTCATTATTTTCCTTTAAGGAATCTATAATATAATCAAGAGGCTTTTCATGTTTTCCTAATTCTAGTAATACTCCCATAATTAATCGTATTTGATATCTTAGAAATCCATTTCCACGAACTTTAAGAACATAGCTAGTTTTAGGAAAGAAATTAGCTGTTAAAATATCATTTTCTTCAATAACACATGAAATTATTTCACGTTTAAAAACAGTTTCTTTAGTAGCTTCTGTACAATACTTATGAAAATAATGAATTCCTTCAAATAGTTTAGCTCCTTTTTTCATGATTTCAATATCTAGATTTTCTTGAAACCCGACTAATAATGATGCTGCAAACGGATGATTTTTGGCTCCAAAAGAAAAATAATAATGGTATTCTTTCAATTTTGATGATTGTATGATGTTAAAAGGTGCTTCAGTATTCTTAATAGATAACACTTTTAAATCTAGTGGTGCATTCTCATTGAAGCATCTCACAAATTGAGTTAACTCAATAGCTTCATTTATAAACAGTTGAAAAAAATAGATATTGGCTGAAACTTTAGAATCAGTCCTACTAGAACCAAGTGTTTTAAAAGCTATGTAAGGAAAAACAAAACTTAAGGTTTTATCTATCATTTCATGTAAAGACATTGCATTTTTTTGCTTTTGCCAGCCATGAAACCTAAAACCTAAATATTGAACAGAAATAAGATAAGAAGTAGAATATTTCATGATGTTAAATATACTTCAAAAAAAAACCTCATTCGATAGAATGAGGTTTAAATTAATACTGATTAGATCAGTATAAAGAAAGGCAGCGACCTACTCTCCC
>MDTG01248901.1_pt1 | contig 13352 bp, 15 predicted proteins | sample 811421 | NCBI WGS metagenome assembly MDTG01 (sample SAMN05326645, study PRJNA326480) | marine metagenome | isolation source: seawater | place: Pacific Ocean: South East | collected 2011 | reverse complement strand
TTTTTTTAACTGTTAATGGAGGAAGAATTCTTATTACATTTTCTCCAGCTCTAATTGTTAAAAGATTATTATCCATTAATTTTTTAATAAATAATGTTTGGTCTTTATGTAGTTGTAATCCAATCAATAAACCAACTCCTCTTACATCTTTAATAATTTTTGAATAATCTTTCTGTATTTTTTTTAATTCTGATTGAAAATATTTAGAAATTTTTTTTACGTTTGTTAAAAAACCTTTTTTAAAAATTTGATCTAAAACAGCATTACCTACACTCATTGCTAAAGGATTCCCTCCAAAAGTTGAACCGTGCGTCCCTGGAATCATTCCCCTTGCAACTTTTCTAGTCATTAAGACAGCACCAATCGGAAACCCTCCGCCAATACCTTTTGCAATAGGAACAATATCTGGCTTTACTTTTGCATACTCAAAAGCAAAAAATTTTCCAGTTCTTCCAATTCCACATTGAACTTCATCTAAAATTAACAATATTTTTCTTTTATTACATATTTTTCTTAACTCCCTTAAACACCAATCTGGTATTACTTTAATTCCACCCTCTCCCATTATTGGTTCAACCATTATTGCTGCTGTCCTTTTGGTAATAGATTTTTTTAATGACTTATGGTCTCCAAATTCAAAATGATCAAATCCATCAACTTTAGGACCAAAACCTTCGGTCATTTTTTTTGAACCACTTGCAAATATTGCTGCAATAGTTCTTCCATGAAAAGAATTTTTTACACAAAGAATTCTATTTTTTTTAGGTTGTCCTATAGAATAAAAATATCTTCTAGCAACTTTTATAGCAGCCTCTGTTGCTTCTGTTCCGCTATTTTGAAACATAATATAGTCAGCAAAAGTTTTTTTTGCCAATCTTTTTGCCAACTTTTCACCCTCCGGGATTATGAAAGAATTTGAAACATGCCAAATTTTTTTTGCCTGCTTATTAATAGCTTTTTCTAAATATGGATTTGAGTGACCCAATGAGTTAACGGCTATCCCTTGAACAAAGTCTAAGTATTTTTTTCCATTAGTTGAGTAAAGAAAGCTTCCCTTTCCTCTTTTAAAAGCAATTTTTTTTCTTTTATAATTTTTGACTAAAGCACTCATTATAATTTACGATTTAATTTTATAACCTTTTTTAAAAAGATAAAAAGCCAAATACCACATTAAAATTGAGAGTATGCCCAAATAAATTAGTCCAAAAATTATTGATCCATCGGATTTTCCTAAAAAACCAAACCTGAAACCGTCTATGATGTAAAAAAAGGGATTTATTAAACTAATATTTTTAAAAAAAGCTGGAAGCTTGTCGATTGTAAAAAAAGTTCCACTTAAAAAAGTTAATGGAGTAACAATAAAATTAGTAATTGTTGCAGTATGGTCAAATTTTTCAGCCCAAAGACCAGTTATAAATCCTAAAGATCCAAGAATAAAACATCCTAAAAACCCAAATATAAATATATAAAAAAAATTGTAAAAATTTAGATCTACTATCACTGAAAAAACTAAAATGGATATAATTGCAATAACAATGCTTCTGGCTACAGCTGCCAATATAATTGCTAGCGTAACTTCTGTAGATGATAAAGGTGCATAAAGCATATCAACAATATTGCCTTGCATTTTACTAATCATTAATGAGCTAACAGAGTGACTAAATGATTGACTAATTAGACTCATTATAATTAAACCTGGCGCAAGAAATTCTATAAATGAATAACCCAAAACTTCCCCTCTTTCATTTCCTAAAGCTAGAGTTAAAACTGAAAGAAAAAGTAAACTTGATACAAGTGGAGATAGTAATGTCTGGGCCCATACAACTAAAAATCTGCTTACTTCTTTGTAAAAAAGACTAGTTGCTCCAACCCAATTAACTAGTCCAAACTTTCTTACTCCAATTTGATATTTTTTTTCTAATTCAACCATAAATAAATATGTTTAACGTTTTTTTTTAAATTTTGTGTAAAAAACAAAAATTTCGCTTGAATTTGTATAAATATTGTGTGTAACTGTATATCGTTATTAAATAAATTAAACATACTATATATAGTTGTTATGAGTTGGACAGAGGAAAAAGTCAATAAACTAAAGGAATTATGGGGTAAAGGCAACACTGCTAGTCAAATTGCCGAAATAATTGGAGGAATAAGTCGAAATGCGGTCATTGGAAAAGCACATAGACTTAATTTATCAGCTAAAATCAAGGCTAGAAGCTCATCAAAAAATCATATATCGAATAAATTTAAGACAGGTGAAAAGGAAATTCAAAGGAGAGGTAGAAGAAGTTTATTTAAATCTTTAATAATTGAAAAAGATTTTGAACCAGAAAACCCTAAACAATTGGAAGAATTAGATGAAAATTCTTGTAAGTGGCCAATCGGTCATCCTGATGAAAGTACATTTTATTTTTGTGGAAGATCATCTCTAAAAGATTTTTCATATTGCAAACTTCATCTACTTTACGCCTTCCAGCCGAAAGGTAAGAAAGAGGATGTTGTAGATAAAGATGATGAAGTACCTCAATTTATAGAAAAAAAAATTAAATCTGCTTAATTTTTATTTTTGTTATTTCTTTTAGCACTAATACCTCTTTTGATTGCTTTAATAGATATTGAAATTATATAAATCAAAATTAAAAAAATCAAAATATAAACGATTGTCAATATCATTTTTGTGAATTAAATTTTTTTTTTGAAAATTGGCCTGACTCTTTCCACATATAGGCATATTTTTCTACCTCTACATCAAAAGTATGCATACTGGGAATTCCAAAATCGAAATTAGTTTTATATTTTTTTGAAATAATATTATCATATTTTAGTAAATTTAATTGATCAACAGTTAAAATTGGTCTTGGAAATAATTGAAAAATTCTTGCAGATATTTTTGCTAAAAATAATGGAAAAGGTATTAACAATCTTTTTTTTTCTATAATTTTTAATAATCTATGAAACAAATTTTTAAGGGTAATTACTTCAGGACCAATGCATTGAATTGTTGTAGAATTAATATTTTTTAAAATTACTTGATAAATAATTTCCGTTAAGTCAGAACAGTGTATAGGTGTAAATTTAGTATTTCCATTATAGTATAGAGGAAAAACTGGCAACAAACTTAACAATGTCATAAAACTAGTTGTGAATTTATCATCAACAGAATAAACAACAGAAGGTCTAAGAATTGTAGCTTTAGAAAAATTTTTTTTTATATTAAATTCACCTTCTAATTTACTTTTTGCATAATTAGAGTCTTGAGCTTCATCAATCCCCAAAGCAGAAAGTTGAATAAATTGTTGAAGTTTATATTTTTCACAAATTTTTGAAATAATTGATGGAAAAACGCAATGTATATTTCTAAATGTATTTGCTTTTCCTTTTTCGTACAATATGCCTATTAAATTGATGCATATATCATTTTCACTTATTAGATTATTAATCTTTTCTTCTTCAAATACATTGGCCTCAACTATTTTAATATAACCAGCATTCGCCTGAGTTCTTAAAATATAGCCTTTTTGATGGATGTTTCTTGTGACAGCAGTAACTATACAATTATTTTTTGATAACTTCCTAATTAAATGCCTTCCTATTTGGCCAGATGCACCGAATACTAGAATTTTTTTTTGTTTCATATATAAATTATCAAATAAAATGAATGTAGATATTAAACTTCACCAAATTGATTTACCTGAAAATTTAGATTTAGGCAATACTGTTGCAATTGACGGAGAATTTATGGGTTTAGACGTAAAGAGAGATCCTTTATGTCTCATACAACTTTCTAGTGGAAAATCAGACGCACACATTATTCAGCTTGATAGAAAAAATTATAATGCACCTAATTTGGTTAAATTATTAAAAAATAAAAATATTAAAAAAATTTTTCATTTTGCTAGAGCTGACTTGGGTCATATAAAACACTATTTAAAAATTGATGTTGAAAATTTTTTAGATACAAAAATAGCATCAAAATTAGCAAGATCTTATTCTGATAATCACTCTTTGAAAACGCTTGTAAAAGAATTCCTTAATATTGATATAAATAAACAATTTCAAAGCTCAGATTTTGGAGGTGAGCTTTCTCCAAAGCAATTACAATATTGCGCAAATGACGTTATATATTTACACAAAATACATTTGGAATTGAGTAAAATTTTAGAACGAGAAAATAGATTAGATTTATATAATAATTGCTTAAAATTTTTAAAAACTAGAGTCGACCTAGATCTTGCCTCATTTAAAGATGATATATGGTCTCACTAAATGAAAAAAAAAAATAATAACAAAATAGCAAAAGATGTAATTGATCTTAAAATTAAAGCTTTAAAAAAATTAAAAAAATCAATTAATTTATCATTCAATCAAGCTGTAGAGGCAATTGTTAAATGTCAATCTAAGACTATTTTATGTGGAGTCGGCAAGAGTGGAATTATTGCAACCAAAATAGCTGCTACTTTATCCTCAGTTGGAAGTCCATCTTTTACACTTTCGGCTAGTGATTGTTCTCATGGAGACTTAGGAAGTATTTCAAAAAAAGATATATTAATATTAATAAGCTATTCTGGTGAAACTAAAGAATTAAAAAATATTATTCAGTATGCTAATAGAAATAGAATTAAATTAATTGGTATAGTTTCCAAAAAAAATTCAATTTTATATAAAGCTTCTGATATTAAACTGCTAATACCAGAAGTAAAGGAGTCTGGATTGGGAATAGTTCCCACTTCAAGTACAAGTATACAATTGGCAATTGGAGACGCTTTAGCTGTTGCATGTCTAAATAAAAAAAAATTTAGCAAATACGATTTTTCAAAACTTCACCCTAGTGGAAATTTAGGTGCTCAACTTAAAACAGTTGAAGATCTAATGATCACAGGTAAAAAAATACCTTTTATTAATGAAAATAAAAAAATGAAAGATGCACTTAAAATCATTACAAATAAAAAGCTTGGTACTTTAATTGTTAAAAATAAATATAGCAAAACTACTGGAATTATTACTGATGGACAAATTAGAAGAGCAAGTCAAAAAAATAAAGACTTACAAAGCTTGAGAGTTAAGCAAGTAATGACGAAAAATCCAATAAGTATTGATAAAAATACTTTGGCAGCAAAAGCCTTAAATTTAATGAATAGTAAAAAGATTACGTCTCTCTGTGTTACTAAAAAAAATATTAAAAATAAAACAATTGGAATTTTACATATACATAATATCCTTGATGCAAATATTCAATAAATGTGGAAAAAAATATCGATACAACTAATACTATTTTCGCTAGCTTTATTTGTAATCTTTTTTGCTTATAAAGTTTACATAAATCCAAAAAATAATATTGAAACAGAAAATGTTGAACTTACAAAACCAAAAAATAATGAAAAGATTGATTTTATTGAATCAAAAAATGATGAAAAAAAAGCAAATGCTTTGGATGATGTTGAAGAAAATGAAACTAGTTTAATTAAAAACCTAAAATATATATCTAAAGATGCTATTGGAAATGAATATGTAATTGAGTCAAAATTTAGTGAGATAAGTCAAAGCAATGATAACATTATAAATATGAGGCAAGTAAATGCGGAAATTATTATGGTAAATTCTGAGCCAATATTTATAACTTCAGATTTCGCAATATATAATAACGAAAATTATGAGACAATATTTTCTGGTAATGTAGTAATCAACCACATAGACAACAAAATTACATGTGAAAATTTTAGTATATCAATCGAAAATAATCTTGCCTATGTATCAGAAAACGTAATTTTTGAAAATTCGAAAGGAAAGTTAATAGCAGATACAATAGAAATTGACTTAATAACAAAAAACTCTAAAATTTTTATGAATGATAAAAATAAAAAAGTTATAGTTTTAAATAAGTAAAAATGGGAATAATAAAAAAATTTAGAATAAAGTCTTTTAAAAAGAGTAAATCTTTAGTTGCATTAAATAAAGTTTCTCTAACATTTGGAAAAAGAAGAATTCTAGAAGATGTCAGTTTCAATATTAATGAAGGCGAAATATTAGGAATGCTTGGACCAAATGGTGTGGGGAAATCCACTATCTTTAATATTATCACTGGACAACTCAAACCAGACTCTGGATCAATTCTTTTTGATAACGTAAATGCTACTGACTACCCAATTTATTTAAGAACTATTAAATTTAAAATTGGATATGTTCCTCAACATGGTGGATTCTTTCATGATCTTACTTTATTAGAAAATCTTAACGCAATTGCTGAAATTTTAATTAAAGATTCGAATAGAAGAAGTTTTAAAATTAATGATTTAATTGCAAAATTTGAATTAGATCCAGTAAGAGATGTAAAAGCAAAATTTTTATCAGGAGGACAAAAAAAAAAATTAGTAATTGCTCTAGCATTATTAGGAGATCCAAAAGTTCTTCTTTTGGATGAGTGTTTTGCTGCCCTAGATGTTTTAACAATAAAAATGTTACAAGAATTAATTGTTAATTTACAAACCGAAAGTAATATTGGAATATGTATTTGTGACCATCAGGCAAGAGATTTACTTTCATGTGTTGATGCCGCAATAGTTCTATCAAATTGTAAAATAATTGCTCAAGGAACCCCTTCAGAACTTATAAAAGATGATAAAGCAAAATCGCATTATTTCGGTGAATCCTTTAAATTTAATTAAAAAAATCATTACAAATGGATAAAATTATTCGAATAGAAAATAAAATTAATAATTTTAAAAAAAAAATTATAGTAGATGGAGATAAAAGCATTTCTATAAGATGGGCCTTGTTAGCATCTCAGGCCTTGGGGAAATCTACAGCGTACAATTTATTACGCTCAGAGGATGTTATAAATACAATTAATTGTTTAAAAAAACTAGGTGTAAAAATTATTTGGAAAGAAAAATATTGTGAAGTTTTTGGCAATGGTCTCAATAGCTTTAAATTTAAAAAGAATATAATATTGAATGCGGGTAATAGCGGAACATTGGCTAGACTAATAATGGGTCTATTAATTCGCACTCCTTATAAAATAAAAATAATTGGAGATAAAAGTCTTTCAAAAAGAGATTTTCTAAGAGTCATTAAACCTTTAAGAAAATTTGGAGTAAATTTTTATCCACAAAATAAAAATACTCTTCCTATATATATGAAAGGTAATAATTATTTAAGACCAATAGAATATTTTGAAGATAAAGGAAGTGCTCAAATAAAAAGTTGCATAATGCTTGCTGCATTAAATGCCCCGGGTATAACAAAAATTATTGCAAAAAAGTCTAGAGACCATACTGAAATTTTATTCAAATATCTAAAAATTCCATTAAAAATTACAAAAAAAAATAATTTAAATTTAATTAAAATCCAAAGTAAAAATAATATTGAACCTTTTAATTATATAATTCCTTCTGATATTAGCAGTAGTGCTTTTTTCATAGCACTCACACTACTTTCAAAAAAATCTAGTTTAATAATTAAAAATGTAAATATCAATAATTCCAGAATAGGTTCCATTAATATTTTAAATAAAATGGGCGCAAAAATAGTTTTTAAAAATAAGAGAAAGTATAAAGGAGAAAAACTTGCAGATATTTATGTTAAATCGGCCAAATATTTAAACTCAATTAAATGTTCGCCAAAATATAATAGTTCTGCGATAGATGAGTTTTTAATTATTTTTTTGGTAGCTGCTAAATCTAAAGGCATATCTTATTTCAAAGATTTGTCGGAATTAAACCAAAAAGAAAGTCCAAGATTAAAATTAGGATCAAAAATTTTAAACATGATTGGTGTAAAGACTAAAATAACAAATCATTCAATTAAAATATATGGAAATCCTAAATTAAATTTAAAAAAAAATTATGAAATAAAAAACTATATGAAAGACCATAGAATTTTTATGGTTTGTACAATTGCAGCATTAACATTAGGTGGAAAATGGAAAATACATGACTCCGATTCTATTAAAACATCCTTCCCTTCATTCTTAAAATTAATAAAGCAACTTGGAGGAAAATTTAGACATGAAGTTTAAAAAAAAAATAAAAGTTGCCATTGACTCTCCTGCGGCAGCTGGTGCAGGTACCCAAGCAAAGATGATCTCAAGATACTATAATCTTTTTTATTTAGATACCGGAAAAATTTATCGTGTTCTTGGTTACTATAGATTAAAAAGTAAAAAAAAATTCAATTCAATTTTTATTAAAAAAATAATAAAAAAATTAAAATTGAAAGATTTAAAAAGTAAAAAACTTTTATCTAATGAAGTGAGTATTGCAGCATCAATTATTGCAAAAAATAAAAAAATTAGAAAACTAGTTCACAAATTTCAAATTAAGTGTGCTTACTACCCACCTGCTAAATATAATGGTTCATGTTTGGATGGTAGAGATATTACTTATAAAATAATACCTGATGCAGATTTTAAATTTTTTATAACAGCAAGCATTAAAGTAAGGGCTTTAAGAAGATACAAAGAGTTAAAAAATTTTAAAAAAGATGTAAACTTCAATGAAGTGCTAAAAAGTATTAAAAAACGTGATAAAAATGATTATAATCGTAAAATATCGCCACTAAAAAGAACAAAAGATTCAATCTTGATTAATACTACAAATTTAACTAAAAGATCATGCTTTTTAAAAATAAAAAAAATTATAGATAGAAAATTAAATATTGATGGAAATTTATAAAGAACTCAATACACCAGCGTCAAAAGAGTTTGAAAAATTATTAAATAGTCAACTTTCCAAAAATAAAATTGAAGAAGGCAAAATTATAGAAGGTAAGATTAATAAAATTACTGAGAAATTTGTTTTTTTATTTATCGAAGGATTAAAAAGCGAACCAGTATTAGATATAAACGAACTTAAAACTATTGGAATCTTAGAAAAAGCTAAAGTCGGAGAAAAAATTTCAGTTCTTTTAGAGCGTATAGAAGATAAGAATGGCGATGTTTTAGTATCTGCAATAAAAGCTCAGAAAATTAAAGGTTGGGATAAATTGGTAAAAGCATATGAAAACAATCAACCTGTAATGGGCAAAATTACATCTAAATGTAAAGGTGGTGCCATAGTTGAGCATTTGGATACAGGCTCATTAATGTTCTGTCCTGGAAGCCAAATTAGTGATAAGCCCTTAAAAGATATTTCTCATTTGATGCACGAACCACAAAAGTTTGCATTAATAAAACTAGATAAAGTTAGAGGTAATGCATGCGTTTCAAGAAGACAAATAATTTCATCTTATAAAAAAGAAGATAAGGCTAAAATTGTAGATTCATATAAAGTAGGAGATATTATAAAAAATGCAGTAGTTAAAGGATATAGTTCTTTTGGATGTTTTTTTGATGTAAAAGGTGAGCTAGATGTGCTTGTTCACCTGCAAGAAATATCATACTCGAGAGTTAATCATCCAGATGAAATCTTTAATATTGGAGAAAAACATGACCTTCTTGTGATTTCTGTAGATAAAGAAAAATTACAAGTTGGATGTTCAATAAAACAATTATCACCAGATCCTTTTCAACACATTTCTAATTACGAATTAAACAAAAAATATAAAGTAAAAGTTGTTAAGCTTATGGATTTTGGTGCATTCTGTGAACTGGAACCTGGATTATCAACTTTATTACATTCTAGTGAAATAAGTTGGACGAAAAAAAATCCAGCGGTGAAAAAAATTTTTAAAGTTGGGGATGAAATTGATTGTGTAATTACAGAAATAGATAAAGAAAAAAGAAGAGTAGCTATTTCTCATAGATTAACTAAAGAAAATCCATATGCGGCTATGGAAAAAAAATACCCAGTAGGTACTGAAGTTGAGGGTATAGTTAATAGCATGAATGATTATGCCATTTATTTAAAGGTTGCTGAATTAGATATTGATGCATTTTTGCATTGCAATGACTTAACTTACTCAAGTAATGGCGATGAAGAACTTAAAAAATACAAAAAAGGAGATAAACTTAAAGTTAAAGTTTTAGAAATTAAGACTGATCAACAAAAAGTTAGAGTAGGTTTAAAACAGACTCAGAAAGATCCTTTTGACTGGTTTAAAAATAAAAATGTTAATGACACAATAACAGTTAAAGTTGTTTCTTCAGATAATAAAAAAGGATTGATAGTTAAGCCAGAAGGCTGTGAAATTGAATTTACTATAAAAAAATCTCAAATTGCCATCAATGCTGCAGATGCAAGGCCTTCACGTTTTGTAGGGGGTGAAAGAATTGATGCCGCAATTTCAGAACTAGATATTCAAAAAAGAAAGGTCGTATTAAGTATAAAATTGCTTGAAGAACTACAAAATAAAGAGGCAGTATCTAAATTTAGCTCACCACTTTCAGGAAAAAACCTTCCTTTCTCGTCATTGTCTGATAAAATTGAAAAGAAAAAAAAAACTGAATAAAAAAAAGTTAAATTGGCTATTGTAAAATCAAAGCTCTTAAAACAACTTTCAGATAATTATCCAAACTTTTTGAAAAAAGATCTTGATAAATTTTTAGATATTTTTTTATATGAAATTAAAAATACTTTAAAAAGAGGTGAAAGAGTGGAAATAAGAGGTTTTGGTTCTTGGTCCACTCACATACAAAAAGCTCGACTATCCAGAAATCCAAAAACTGGTGAAAAAATTATGACACCCAAAAAAAGAACAATTCACTTTAAAATGGCTAAAGAAATGTTTAAAAAATTAAACAATGAATAAAAATATATTTATTGCTTGCGATACAACTGATGTTTCAAAGGTTAAAAAAATAATTAAGCATACATCTTCAAAAACTTTGAAGGTTGGATATAAATTTGGCTTGGAATTTTTAAATTCAAAAAATGGAAGACATTTTGTATCAAAACTAAAAAAAAAAATTATATTTGCAGATTTAAAGCTAAATGATATTCCAAACACAATGAAATCCACTGTCAAAGCTTTAAAAGATTTAAATATAAATTATTTAACAGTTCATATAAGTTCGGGTATGGATGCATTAAAAGCTGTTAAAAAAGTATCAGGTAAAATTAAAATTGTTGGTGTTACAACTCTAACCTCTTTAAATAATAAAAATTTAAAACAAATTGGTTATAATAAAAGTTTAGAGTCACTTGTTGTTCAGCAGGCAAGATTGGCTTCAAAAGCTAATGTTGACGCGCTAGTATGTAGTGCACTTGAAATTAAAAAAGTGAAAGAAGTTTTCAAAAAAGAAATTATAACCCCCGGTATAAGATTAAATTCAAAAAAAAATGATCAAAAAAGAACGATGTCACCGAAAAAGGCTTTTAAAAATGGTAGTGATTGGATTGTTATTGGAAGACCTATCACTAGAGGTAATATAAAAAATAATTTTAAAAACCTAATAGATCATCTTAATTCATAATGGATGCAAAAATTTGTGGGGTCAAAGACCTCTATACTTTGGACTACATAATAAATCATAGTCACTCTCCAAAATTTATTGGATTTATTACAAACTATAAAAAATCTAAAAGATATTTAAATTTTGAAATTTTAAAAAAATTAATAGATGTAGAAAAAAAAGGAATAAATTTTGTATCTGTATTAGTAAACCCTGATGAAGAAATTTTAAAAAAAATAGAAAATTTAAACTTTGATTATTACCAGCTATACGATGTAAGTCCCAAAAAAACTAAATTGATAAAAGAGAAATATAACAAAAAAATTATTTCTTCTATTACAATACAAAATAAAGAAGATATAAGTAGATATAAAGAATTTGAATCAATTTCCGATATAATATTATTTGATAGTAAAGGTTACGAAAAATCGATCGGTTTTGATCATGAATTGCTAAAAGATGTATCAAATTCTATTACTAAAATGATTGCAGGAAATATACAATTTGATGACAAACTTGATAAATATTCTAAAATAGCTGATATTATTGATATCTCAGGTAGTTTAGAAACGTCAGGAGAAAAAGATATTTCAAAAATAAATACTTTTTTAGAAAATATTAGTAAATTTAATAATGCAAATTAAAAAAAACATTCCTTTAATTGACCAACACGACAAAAATGGATTTTGGGGTGGAAAATTTGGTGGGAGTTTTATACCTGAGACTCTTAAAAAACCCGTAGACGATTTAACAAAAAGTTTTTCAAAGTTTAGGAAAAGCAAAAAATTTTTAAAAAAGAAGGAATATTATTTTAAAAATTATATTGGTGCTCCAACACCATTTATAAAATTAGAAAATTTATCAAAAGCTTTGGGAGGTGCTCAAATTTGGGCAAAAGTTGTTTCTGACGCTAATGGTGGTGCACATAAAATATATAATGCAACCGTACATGCATTAATTTGTAAAAGTATGGGAAAAAAGTACATAGTTGGTGACACAGGCGCAGGATATGCTGGAAAAATGTTAAGTATGGCCGCCAAAAAATTTGGATTAAAATGTAAAATCTTTATGGGTGCTAAAGATATTAAAAGACAAAAACCTAATGTTAAAGCTATGAAAAGAAATGGAGCAGAGGTAGTACCAGTTTATTCTGGTAGTCAAACATTGGTAGACGCTGTAAGTGAATGTATGAGATATTGGGTATCAAATTGCGATACAACGCACATGTGTGTTGGATCAACTGTCGGGCCAAATATTTTTGTTAAAATATGTGGATGGAGTACTTCTCAAATTTCAAAAGAATTAAAAAATCAAATTAGAAAAGAATTTAAAAAAATACCAAAAAAAATTAAATTAATTAATTGTGTCGGAGGTGGAAGTTCTGCATATGGATTTTGGAGTGAGTTTGTTGATTTTCCAAAAAAACAAATTGAATTCATAGGTGTAGAAGCTGGTGGTCCAAAAAGATCAAAACTACATGCTGCTCCATTAAGTAGAGGTGCAAAAATAGGAATTTTACATGGTGCAGCTTCGTATGTTTGTCAAAATAATGATGGACAAATAAATGAGACAGAGTCAATAAGTGCTGGATTAGATTATCCTGGCGTGAGTCCGATCCACTGTTTTTTAAAAGATACAAAAAGAGCCAGATACACTTACGCAACAGATGAGGATGCTTTAAATTCTTATAAATTAGTTAGAAAATATGAGAAACTAAATCCAAGTTTAGAGCCAAGCCATGCATTTGCAGAGGCAATTAAAATTGCACCAAGATTATCAAAAGATACAATTATAATAGTAAATTCCTGTGGAGATGCTCAAAAAGATAGAGACATCCTAAAAAAAAGATTAGGAAAATATTAATGAACTTTTCACCAATAAGTCTAGCCTTTAAGCGTTGTAAAAATGAGGGTAGACCTGCACTTCTTACTTATACCGTTGCATCAGATCCTAATAAAAAAAAATCTTTAGAAATTTTAAAATCAATCTCAAAAAATATTGATATATGTGAAATTGGCTTTCCACA
>MDTG01035711.1_pt1 | contig 13352 bp, 13 predicted proteins | sample 811421 | NCBI WGS metagenome assembly MDTG01 (sample SAMN05326645, study PRJNA326480) | marine metagenome | isolation source: seawater | place: Pacific Ocean: South East | collected 2011 | reverse complement strand
CCTGGGCTTTCTTTCGAGCACCTGGCCAAGTGCTCGTATAATGTGATCCCCTCTAAACTCCCCTCTAACCTAATGAATTAATATCTTCAGCGGCGCGGCCGTGTTGAGGTCAAGGTGCGCCGACGCCTTCACGTCGTCCGCGCAGACGACGCTTGGGCCGTACGTCTCCGCGTGCGGGTAGGGGTTGTCGCACAAAAGGGGACTCTCGTAGGCGAGCACCGCGCTGTCGCGATGCGAAGGCTCAAGCGTGCCGTGCACCTTTAGATAGCGCGAGAGGGTCGCGACGTTGACTTTCTTGGTCCGGTCGCTTGGCATGCCTAGAAGCTCCATGATGGCCCGCATAGCTGGAGCCTTGAGCGCCGCGATCTTGCGCACCGTGTTGGGCAGCGGCTCGGGCACGTTGACCCCATTTACCGGCAAGCGCAACTGCTCTGTGCCCGGCCAGGTGTAGCCAAGCGTTGTCGGCAAGGGATCCTGCGCGTCCATGCACGACCAAGCAAGCGTGTGCCTGTTGCTACCAAACGCAGAATGGTACTACTCGCAAACCTGTTTTTAAGAGCAACTCGTTGCGTGGCAACTTTGCGGTTTGTGATCGAGGCAAGAAAGCAACCAACCGACTCGTTGCCAGGTGTGTGTGCAACAGGTTGCTCTTTTTAGTGGCGAGTGCTGCGAGTAGCAATCGGTATCTTAGCACGTCACCCTCACCCACTTTGCTCCTAGGCAACCTCATGAAGTCTGGCGCAACTCGACCGACCAAACCCGGACAAAAGCACGCAAAGGACGACGAAGTGCAATTGGCCACCTCCGACGACAGCGACTGCGAGGACGTTGCTGTGAGCACGATAGTCGACGTCGCCGCTGCAAAGCGAGCGACTGCCAAGGAGAACCAGAAGGGGAAGACAACACTCAAGGATGGCGCGCGCGAGATGGCAATGGTCGTGCGCAGCGCGACAGAGAGCGAAGTTGGCGAGCTCATTCCTTACGAGGATGTTGCCGCGTTGGCGGGCGATGTCGACGCCGGGCTTGCGGTCGGCCCCAAAGCCGACGAAGAAGATGACGTGCCGCAGCCCGACGAAGAGGAGGAGGTGACGCTGCAGCATTCGCCGTCGCTGTTGCGGCTCAAGAGCAAGGGAGAGGGCGATGGCGAGGGCTCACAGCTTTCGCCAAAGAAGCTGCCGCCATCGCCGATCGAGCTATGGCTCACGCGGTGCCTGGAGAAGATCCTGGACACAAAGAGCCTGCCGCAGGGCTCCAAGCGGGAGGCGTTAGAGGCGTTGAACCGATTCCGGAGCGACGCCGATGCCAACGCCGTCTACACCGCGTTTGCGCACGCGGCCAGTGAAGAGTGGGCGAGCGTCGTCAAGCGCACGGTCGCGGTAGCCGGCGAACCGCCTGGTGGCTGGAAGGACGCGCCCAAGGAGGAGCAAGCAGGGGAGCAGCAGGGGCCTCCGGACGCGCGCGAGGGGGGGAGCGACGACGAAGAGGACGTGCCGCTTCGCGTCAAGGCGGAAAAACGGAAGCAGGAGAAGCAGAAGAAGAGCAGGAAGAAGACGGACGGTGGCGCGAAGAAGCGGAAGGCGTCGGCGCAGGAGGCAAAGGAAGATGGCTCACCTCTCACTACGGACAAGCGCGTGAAGCGCATTGTTGACTCTTGGGCCAATCTCAAGTCGCTCAAGGCGCACCGCGAGTGCTCCATGCCTTTGCGCGAGGTGCGGGACACCGACGATGCGTTGCGCGACCTGGAGGGGGCGTGCGCGCATGCAAAGCTTGTTTCTTACGTGCGCAAGCAGCAACCTGCCGAGAAGAACGCCCGCGTCCAGAACATTGCCAACATGCTCTATCTCATGCTCGCCACCGACACACCGGAGTACAGCGACGTGGCTTCGGTGATCCAGTACACCAAGAACACCAAGAGGGAGCTGGCACAGACTCACATCTGCCTCGACATACTCAACAAGTCGGCGGACGACAAGCGCAGTCTCGAGGTTGTTTTCAACTTCCACGAGGCGATTGCGGAGTTTGCCAAGCGTTTCTGAGTGGTAAACTAGAATGCAAGGGCCTTGCGCTAATCGGCGTTGGCGCGGGTCGAAGCGTGTGTGTGCGTGAGAGTAGGGCGGCATGAATGCGCCATTTCGGTTCAATCTGAATGTCAGTACAAAGCACAGGAATCCAGAAGAACGTTTTACCCTTCTTCACACACTGGGTTCCTATCAAAGAGTGAACACTACGGCCCATCCGCCTCACAGAGTAGAAGAGCAGCTGGCGCCGCCGGCGTGCAGGCTATGTGTGTGCCTGCTCTTCCTCGTGCTGTGTCTACCCATTGCAGCCGCGGTGCACCTTGTGACGCGCCCTGTAGAGCGATCGGCAAGCAGCGATCGCGAGGCTGCATTCTCAGAGAAGCGCACAGCAACGCGCGCCCCGCGCAGCGCGGCGTTGCCCAAACCGCGGCGACCCTCGCCGCCGCTCCCGCCGCCGCCGCCAGACCCGTTGCCGGTCGCGCTGTTAAGCAACGTGAACATCAAGGACGGGGTGGCCGTAAGACTGGCACGGCCCAGCGCGGCCGATTCTCTGCCGCCGCCGTCCATGCCGCCGTGGCCGCCCGATCCGCCGCTGCCGCCGCCACCGCCGCCGCCGCCGCCGCCTTCACCGCCCTCGCTGCCGCCACCAAGGCTCTTAAGGCCACCACCGGTGCTCCCGCCGCCGCCGCCGCCTGCGACCTCGCCACCGCCCCCGCCGCCGCCCTCGCCGTTGCCTCCAGACTACACGCCGTACCCAACCTCGCTGCCCATTGCACACGCCATACCGTGGCCGCCGCTGCTCGTGGCCAACGCGAGCACGGTCCAATCATAACCCCAGCGGAAGCAACCTCTACTAAGACGTGGTCGTGGCATGGCAGCTCGCAATGCGCACCAGAGCGTTTCAAAAAACTGCATGAACATTCACGGGCTGTTTTTTGTCGAAGTTGTGGCCATGCGAACGTGGCAGTTTCTCAACGGCTGCTCTCCGCTTGATGCAGCGCGCGAAAACTGCCTCGTTCACGCGATTCGCCTTGTCGCGCCAGCCTTGCGCGCCTCGTGCTTGCTCACGGGCCTCTATTTGATAATCCTCAATCGTTTTTTTCAGTCGTGGCCGCTGATCTTTCGATACAGCCTTTTGCCTGGCAACGGGAGCATCACGCCCGACAATGTTACTCTGTACGCGTGCATGATCCTGTGGGCGCTCGACTTTGTCTTCTTAGCCGTGGCGTGCGCGTACACTTGGTCGCACAGCAAACGCAACTGGTGGTTGTGGACCTGTGGCTTTCGCTTGAACAATGAGCTGCTGACAGTTTTCTGCACACTCTTCTTTGCCGTCTACGCGGCGGTGGGAATCATCTGGACGCACACCGCGCTTACTCACATGTGGCACGTTCGCAATCCCTGGTTTGCGGCGCTTCTCGGGTTGCAGTGCGTCACGCTGGTCGTGGCGTCGCTGGGTGACGCGATCGACATTGGCAGTCCCCGAAGCGCGCATCATACGTCGCGCGTGGCAAGCGTGCTGCTGAGCTTGCGCCTTGGGGTGCTCGTCCCCGTGACTGTGATTTTTTCTGTAGCCGCGGTGTTTGCTTCGTGGCGTTCTAGTTGACGCAAGCCACGGTATTGAGATAAGAGTGCCATGTTTACTATTGGGCATGGGTCGGTCGCATGAACGCCGTGCGCCTCGACCCCTTTGCCGCACGGTTGCTTGCTATCCGCTTGAAGAGCAGCGGCCGATCTGCGCACTCCGCGGTGCTCGCTCCACATGATAACGAGCCGGCTTTGGAGTCGACGGGCATCGACCCGGACGACGCTTTGGAACTTGAAGCCCACACGATGACGCTTGCAAGTGAAGCGACTTCAGAGCTGCTGCTGGACAAGACGCAGCATGCCGTTGCGCCCACCGACTGCCAGACGTGCGGCGTGCACACCGTCGCGCAAGGCGAAACGACCTTGCAGGCGCTCACAAACGAAGTTGTAACCTTAAAAGCGCGCGTGCAAAGCCTCGAGCAGCGCCTCCTTGCTGTAGAAGAAGATCTCACGCCACAAATCCGGTCCGTGTAAAACATGCGTTACTAGGGTTGCTCAGTAAAGGTTGCGTCTAGTGCGCGCGTGTGTGTGGACGTCTTGACGCGCCACTTTTCGTTCTTGCCCCTGGAGCAATCGGTAGCTTAGCACATTTCGTTTGCTCCCCATGGGGCACCAGTCGTACGCGGTTCCGTTTGACGACGCGGAACAGCTTGCCTGGATCTTAGATATTGTCAAAAAGCACAATGCGTGCTCGAGCATGAACGGTGCAACCCACCAGTGGGTGCGCTACGACGAGCACGAGGCGTTTACGCAGCTTAAGGCCGGCACGGATCTGCGCCACTTTGTGGTTGCGTCTTTCAAGATGAATCGCCAGTACAAGTCGCCACGCGACGGGCCGTCCCTGTCGCGCGTGCTGCTTTTTGACAACGACGGTGGCCGCAACAGCACCTTTGCGTTCCTGCAATGGCACCTGATGCGCGCGCTGCCAAACGTGTACGTCGACGGATTCCACGCCGTAGCGCCGTACATGTACGACGAGGACATGGAAGCGCGCCTGGCCATGAATAGGGCGAAGGACGTATTCCCCACGATGCCCAAAGCTCTACCCATCGCGGTCCGGCCCGCTGAATTCATCACGCGCACCATCAAGGGCAACGACGCGTTTCGCTTTCTCGTGATGGGATTCGACCGGGCGGAGCGCAAGAAGCGCATGCGCGAGGAGCCCGACGTGCCGCCATATGTGACCACGTACACCACGGTCATTGATGGGCTGGTGGTGGACGATGCGCGCTACACCGACGCACAGCGCGACGAGGCCGAGGCTCATGCGCAACGCTTGTGCCTGAAGTGGTCGGAAGCGGCTGCAACCGCAAGCCCGATTGCGCGGGACCGAGCTGACATCGAGACGCGCAACCTCGCGCGCTTTGAAGCCAAGCGCGATGCCGGAATGGATTACTGGCGCCTGGAAAATGGCGGCCGCTTTTGGCTCACACCCGAAGAGGTGGCGGAGCGCCGTGGCCGTGGCGAGAAGTACACGAAAGCCACGATCAAGTGGCAAACGCTTGATAAGGCGTACAGCGAGGAGCACAAGCACTCGCCGGTCGAGGAGATCGAGCGCATGATTGACGCGGGGAAAAAAATCGTGCTCTTTGGGCTTTGATAACGCGGCGCGCTTGCGCTGGGAAGTGTGTACGCGTGCGTGTCACTATGTGTGAGGAGTGCGAGGGTTGCGAAGACATCTGCTGCTGGTGCTGCATCTGCCTCGACGGGGGTGTCGAGACCAAGTCTCGCGCGGCGCCCAAGAAGCAGCAGCAGCAGCAGCAGCAGGCCAAGCAGAGTGCTCCGTTGCCTCCACTGGTTATGCGGCGCAAAGACGGCGTGGAATACGAGGTGATTTGAGGTTGTGCAGGGTTGTCTTACAAAAATGCGTATTTGCGCACAATTCTCCTTTTTGCCAACCGCTAGTCCAATACCTCGACATGCCCACCACTTTTGCACGCGCCACGCGACTCGTTTTGGCAGCGAACCATGCAACGCATTGCACACGTGCCCTCGTGGCTGCAGCGCGAAGGATGGCGGCAGGAAACGCCCGTCGGGAACGTCAACCGCTGGACGTCGCCACTGGGCCAGACGCTGCACAGCTTTACAACAAGCACCGAGCCACGCTTCACGTTTGCGTACAATCCACTAGACCACGACATGCTCCGCATGGCGCGCCAGGGTGTGATCGAACCGGGGCTCACATTGGCGTGGCACAGCGCAACGCACGCGTGCTGCCGCGACGCGCGAGGCGTCGTCGTGGACGTTGGTGGCAACTTTGGGTGGTACACGCTGTACTCAATCGCGCTTGGCTGCGACGTGTTTGTGGTAGAACCCGTGCCCACGTGGCTCGAAATTCTGCAACTTGGGGTGGCGCTCAACCCGGGCTTTGCGCGCCACGTGAAGATTGCGCAGAACGTCGTCTACCCGGAGCGCGGTAACTTTACGCTGCGCGTGCCTCGGCCAAAGGACAACGCGCGCATGTCCCTTGGTATGACCTACATGCAGGGCTCGGCCGGCAGGATTAAGGGGTACAAAGACGACCTGACGTATGCGCACGTTGCGGAGTCAATGCGGCTCGACGACGCCGTGCGCTCCGACGTTTGCTTGCTAAAGGCGGACGTCGAGGGCTACGAACCGCAGGTGCTGCACACGGCGCAACACTTGCTGGCCAGGCGGCGCGTGCATGCGCTGCAACTCGAGATGACCCGATCGCAAGAAGTGTCGCAGCGGTGCGCAACCATCAATATGCTTGAGCACCTTGACGCGCTCGGGTTTGCGTTCAAGCAAGCGACACACGCGCAGGTCGACGCGGTCGCACTGCCGCGCGTTGGAGAGTGGGCAAACGTTGACGGCTTCGATTTGCTGAACGATTTTCCCTCAAACAGAACGCGTAAACGAGCGGCGAGCGTCGGCCTAACGGTCATGCACGCGGCGTATCAATGGGACTTCACAGCGTATTTGTCGACAAACCTGGTTGCGCAGCGCGTCAGATGGATGACAGAGGCGCCGCGACACCAACTCACGCTTACGTGTGGCTGATTATGCGCTTGTGCAATAGTTTTTTCAAACAAACCGCTTTCATTTTGCGCCTACCCGCGCGCGTCCCACACCCGGTACGTTGCAAGCGCAATGCCCAAGAGCAGTATCCCGCACGCCACGAGGTGCGACACGTGTCGCGGCGTGAAGAAGAGCACGGCGATCAGCATGGGCAACGGGACTGCCGGGTCGAGGATGCCGACGGAAATGGCCAGCAGGACAATGGCCACAAAGGGAGGCCATAGGCTGTCGCGGTGCGTGTACTCTGCGCGCGTCTCGGGCCACGGCAGCGTGCCGGCCGGGTAGCTGTTGTAGCCAATGGCCACGCTGCAATTGAGCGCGGTTGCAAACACGAGCCAGCCGGCAAAGAGACCGTACCCCGGACCAAGCCAAAGGAGCGTGCCGAACTGCGGGCCCGGCAGCGTCCATGCGCGCAACGTCGCGGCGCCAGCAACCGCAAAGGACGAGGCCAGCAGCAGTAGCCCAAACGACAGCCACAGAAAGAGCTCTTTGGTCTTGGAACGAGAACCGATGCGAAAAGCTGTGTGCGAGGCGTCCGCAAGCATGTTTTCCTTGGCTTGCTGCTCTAGCTCCTCGGCCTCAGACTCCGCCGTGGAGCCGATCCGAAAGAAGATGGGCCACGCGGCGCACAGGCAAAGCGCGGCGGAGACCCACGCGGCCGCTCGAAATTGCTTTGCCTCCCGAAAGACTTCGATCTCGGTCACCAGCCCCGCGAGTAGCAAAAAGAGACCGGCGCACCCGAGCCACGCGGTCAAGAACATCCACGTCCACTTGTAAAATGGATAGCCCGTGTCCCGCTTCTTAGTATGCGTAAACGCGTCGCGCGGCCAGAAATGGCCCGGCGTCCACGCCGTTTTGTACCGCTCAGCCACCTCGCGCACCGTCACGCGCTTTCCAAACACGTCGGGCTTGCCTCCCTGCTCACCACGCGACGCCCAGTTGAAGAGCGACAACAAGAGCACGCCAAACATGAGACACAGCCCACCAAGCGCGGCACCGACGCTGGTCCTGACGACCGGCTCGGGTGCATGCTCTATGGCAGCGGCCGTTTGCACAACGCTTAAAAAGGCGGCCATGCTGCCGTCTCTTTTGCAATTCGTGCCCGCAGATTCTGGGTTATGCTTTCGAGACGAGTCGCTTGATGAGTCGCACAAATGGCGCCGACCGCTTGCGAATGGGCGAGCGAAGCGGCTTCGCCAGCACGCTGGGTCGCTCGGGAGAGCCGTCGCTGGCGGCGGCGTCCGCCTTCAAAAAGGCCGAGGCGAGAAAGAACAGCCCTTGCTCGCGCTCGCGCTCCCGCGGCAGCGCGCGCGCCTCTACCATGCGCTGCAGCCGCACAAAGGCACCTTCTGCGGAAAAGCAGCCAACGGTTGCTTTGGCGAATGCCTGCCATCGCTCCGAGTGTGCAAAAAATGCAAAAGCCGGCATTGATTCGGGCTCGTCGCCGATTAAGATGCGCTCGGCAAGCATATCCGCGAGACAGAGCCAGGGTGACGCGCAGCAGCGCACCGACTGGCCTAAGAAATCGTACCGCGCGTGCGCAACCGCGCACATGAGCGCATGCGCGCCCGTTGAGTCCGCAAGCTCGCGCAGACCCATGTACGACTTCAGCGCTTCGGCCACTTCAAAAAGCGCCGTGAAGGCGCGGCGCATCTGCAGCGGCGCCGCTGGCCGCCGCAGGAATTCCGTAAGAAGCTTTTGCATCGTAGAGGCAAGAAAAGCCTCATTGTTCTGCAAAAACCACGACGGAATGCGCGCGTGCGCGCGTGTTCCAAAGGCCACCTCGGCGGCCCGGTCGATTAGGTGGCCAAAATCCGCCGCGAGTGGCCGGATTGGGCCCACCTGGCTGCGGCGCAACAGGCAGCTGGCAAAGGCGCGCGACACTTCTGCCCACCGAATGTCGACTAGCAAATTGGCCGCCACGGCTTTGGAGTGCTCGCCTGCAAGCACGGACTCAAAAAGCGCATCGTAATGTTTTAACCGCTCACCGTTGTACTTGAAATGTTGTATCATTTGCTCTTCCTCGCTCGCAACCCTTGCACCAGTCGCAATGTTTGCCCTTACTGCGTGCCTCCCCCCTCTCCTCCCATTCACTCACGCGAGCGCGCACGGACCTACGCGTCGTGCGTAACTCCCGCCAGCGCGGCAAACCGGTCGACGGCGGAGAAACCAATCGACACGCTTGGGGTGGGACTGGAGGAGCGTGGCCGCTTGTTGCAGCGTGACGCGCTCCGCGACGCGTGCGCGTCGTAATCGGAGTCGTCGTCTTCCGGCGCGCTTTCATAGCGGTCGTCGATGCTCTTGCATCGGTGCATGCCGCGCACGGCCTTGGCCGCCGCCCCCCGCGCTGCGCGCGGGGCAGCGGCGCTCTCGTAAAGGTGGTTGTCGGCGGCCATGGCCATCTCTCCCATCATTTGCAGCTTCCACATGGGCGTCCCAAACTGGTGCCAGCGCGGGTATGGCGCCACCTCCGCAATCTGCTTCCGGCGCCGCTTGTCGTTCGGCTCAAACTTGCCGTCGTAGTGTTTAAAGAGCGAGACGAGCCAGCGACACCCTTCGGCCTGGCTGGGGTCCGCAAAGAGCCCAAGCGCAATGCTTATTTCGCTGGCAAAGAATGGCGGGAAACCGGGTGACGTTGACTCGGGTCGCCTGAACAGGGGGTCGGTTTGGTACTTGGAGTACCAATTCATAGACTTGCCGTGCCAGCACTGGTCGTGAAGAATCAACTTTGCGGTGCAATCCTTGCCATTGTGGTTCACAACACCGTTCGCATCCTCCTCAAAGAGGATGAGATCGTGCTTTCGCTTGAACTCACGAACCTGCACGTATTGATTGACCGCGGTCGGATGGTGTTCTTGCAATGTGCGCTCCTCGACGGCGTACCCAATAAAGTCTGTGCAGTGATCCCCCTTGGTGTTGACGCGCATCTCAAGTGATTGCGTCTGCAGCCATTGGCAGCGCGGCGGCATCAGTCCTGTGAGGCTAGGGTCGGTGTTGTGGAGGAGCACGCGGCCATGACAGGAGCGCCACTCGTCCTCCCGGTAAAGCATGTAGCTCACGTCGTTGAGACGCGCGGACCATTCGGACCCGTGCCCGTTAAGTCGCTGCGCGAGTCGCGCAAGACTGTGGTGCCGCTTGACAAATTGGGTGTAGCCCGGGATGCCGGACAGGCCAAAATAGCTACCCTTGCATGGTGAATCGTAATGCTCCTCGACGCTCACGGCAAAGGTGCGCCCGTTGGCCGGGTGGCGTATGAAAACTAGCGCAAAGCAGAAGCGCGCCTTGCCAAAGGCAACACCTCCAATAAAATAGATGGGCATGCCGAATGCGGGGCCTTCGCTTGAAAACGTGATCTCTGCGTCGTAGGGCGTCTCAATCATGCGCGCCGCCTTCAGCAAAGTCTTGCTCAAGCGGCTGGCGCGCGTAAGCTGCGCAAGCGCAGGAATTGTTATGTTGTGGTAGCGGTCACGCGCAGCAAACTCTAAGATCAGCGCCCACAACTCTTCGGGCAGCTCCGACCACGGCACCTGCTCGCTGGCACCGCTCTCTGACGCGGAACGTGGGAATCCACATTGCCTCATTGGAACCATGCGGCGCGCGCGCCGAGTTTGGGGAGGCATTTTTCTGCACGAGCAAAGCTTGCCAAGATACCGATGGCACCCACCGCAACAGGGCAAACTGTTGGCCAAGTTGCCTTTGCTGTGCGCGCACACTACCTTCGCCACGAGTGGCAATGTTGTTTGCGACAGGTGTGCAACTGTTGCGTTCGTCCACCCAGAGGAAAGGCGAGGCAACCAACAGCTTAGCACACAGTTGCTCCAAGCGGCACGGCCACACCCATAGTAGGGCAACGCTGGGTTGGGGAGTGGCAATCGGTATCTTAGCACGCCACCTTTTGACCCCGTCCCGCCCTCGCTCTCAACCAGGTACCATAGAGATGTCTTTGCTCTTCGAGGAGGTCGGCAAGGTCGCCGCGCAGGTCCAGTTTGACGCCAGTTCTGGAAACTACTACGACGATGTCAAATCGCTCGAGGCGTACCTCAATCGCATGTGGAAGGAACGCGGCCGGAAGGAGCTGTTCAAGCAGGCCGCTGAGAGCCGGTCCGCTCCCTCGTCCACCGTGGGCAAGTTCCGATTTCGCTTTGATCTCCCTAAGGGCATGGTCTTCGACGAAGACGAGATCACGGAAGCGCTGCTTCGCAGCGTGGACGACTTCAAGGGCCTCAAAAACAAGGTGTTCGTCTTTAAGAACCACAGCCAGGACGCTTTGGGCAAGTTCAGGCTTTTCTTCGACTACTCGGACCAGGTCCGCGAGAGCTTTGTCGCGCTCAAGAACGAGCGCAAGCGCAAGCGCGAGGTTGCGTCCGGCCTCGGCGCGCCGGAAGGGCCAGACGAGAAGGTGGCCGAGGCCAAGGCCGAGGCCGAGGCCGAGGCCTGAGTGTCCGGAACGCGCGCGCGCGCGCGTGTGTGTGTGTGTGTGTGTGTGTGTGTGTGTGTGATCGTCATCGTGACCATCTTGACATAACCACACGCGACACATCTTTAGAGTAAACAAGCGCCGATGTTGCCTAGCTTTGCAAAGCTGCGACTGGACACGGGGCGGCGCCGTCGTCCCGTGTCCACGGGTGAGTTTTACCCGCTCAGCGCCGATGAGCTCGAAGTGATGAAGGATGATAAGGAAGCTCTCACACTTGAAGAGTTCCAGCTAGATGCTGATTTTCAAGAAGACTGGCACACGTTCCGCGTGCGCAGCGAGTTTCCGCGCGCCGACGGCACGTACGACTACAAGTACTACCGCGGCGAGTCGCTGTGGGAGCACGTGAAGCGCGGCAACCTCCGCGACCCGATCACGCGCGGCCCGATCTGGTACGAGGACTACATGGATCTGCACAATCGGTTTGCGCCGGGCCAACCGATCCCCGTAGTCGTGATGCAGCAGCTGCGTCGCAGAGACGTACAGCCGGAGACACAGACGCCGGCGCCGCCCGCGGCGCCGGCGCATTTGCCTCCACAAATCAATATGGAGCTGCAAGTGTACTGGGCGCGGATCGCGTCCCGTGCGGCGGACGGCATGCAACGCAATGCTGCGTCCGCCAGTTACGTGTGGGATGTCAGGAACGCAAGGGTTCCCGTGCCGACGGTGCCGCTTAACCGTGATCAGTTTTGGGTCATTTCCGAGACGATTTACGAGTACGGGATGAGCATCAAAGCGGAGCTGAATCCGTCGACGCGGCCGTCTTATGCACCGAGGTGGTTCACCGAAATCGGCGAAGGCGCTCTTGCGCTTCTCATGAACTACGGCACAGAATACATGAAAGATATACCTGTGTCGGATCAACCTGCAGAATACGCCCGCTTTTTGGTTAAGCTCATCGTCGCATTGATGGAGTTCTTTGTCCGCGAATCTACGCGGGAAAACCCCGATAATGGCATCGTAATCACCAACTTCTTAGGCGCAATCAAGGTTGCTTGGAACAACGGTGTGAGAGTCAACGCCGACGACGACACCGACTACTTCTCGCTGAATCTGCGGAACCCTGCCGATCATTTTGGAGGCAACGCAACCAGAAACGTGTACGTTGAGTTCCAACGCGCTCTCAAGGAGTGGTACGACGAGGTTGTGAACTATCCGCGTAGGCGAAACTTCAGGCCCGAGCCGCCCACAACACTCATGGATGAAACCATTCCGCCAGCGTACGTGGGCGAAAGCGGGGTGATTGACCGTAGCAAGGTCTTCGAGCGGAAAGAAGACGATGGCAGCTCCATTGAAGCCAGTCCCGACCTCTTGGCGAACCGCTTGTCGCGTGCCCTGGCGTACATGATCAGTCACCCTAACGCAACCCTGACAGGCGTGGACGCCGGCGCGCGCCAGGCAATCGAACACTTTCTCGTGCACAAAGCCTTTTACGAGCGTTTCTGGGTGATGCAATCGGATTTTTACTCTAACGAGCGCGAAATCGGGGTAAGGTGGAACCAACGCCTTGCCCTGACACTACTGGCCATGCAGACGTTTGGGCTAACTGGCAGTGGGAGCAACAGCGAGCACTGGCGCGAGTTCCAACGCCTGCTCGTCCAATGCATCGCTCAAATGTTGGAATTTGACGCCGTCGAGATGCCGGAGCGGCTCGTCGCTGAGGACCAGGACGGTGTGCGCATGTTCGTCAACCAACTGCTCGTCTGGAAGGATGAGCACTGGCAGCTGCGCCGCGGCGACGTTGTTACTGACCGGCCGTGGCAGGCTGCAACAGCGGTTCTGCGCACCCTCGATCCGACCGCCCTCACTCCGCCGCCGGCAGTTATCGCCCCCTACCGCCAGTATACGCAGCCGATCGAGGACGAAGAGATGCCGCAGTTCCTGCCGATCAGCGGGGACAACGAGCCGCCGTCGCCGCAGTTCCTGCCGATCAGCGGGGACAACGAGCCGCCGTCGCCGCAGTTCCTCAACGTCCGCCGGGACGACGACGACACGCCGCCGCGAGCGCGCCAACGCACTCAGCTCGGAGCCAGCGACGTGGATTTGTCGCTGCTTCAGTTTACGGCCGGCAGCGAGATGGACGAGTAGCCACGCGGCCGTTTGCTTGTGTGTGTGTGTGTGTGTGTGTGTGTGCTTTGGAACGAATACAACGCCCCGAGCAGTGCAGGCGCGCAACTCATAGACCCGCCCTAAGAGCAATCGGTATCTTAGCACACTTTTGCCTTCCCTTAGTG
>MDTG01290538.1_pt1 | contig 13353 bp, 10 predicted proteins | sample 811421 | NCBI WGS metagenome assembly MDTG01 (sample SAMN05326645, study PRJNA326480) | marine metagenome | isolation source: seawater | place: Pacific Ocean: South East | collected 2011 | reverse complement strand
TTCTCTTTTTACCATCCCCCAGGGTTTCAAATACCTCGTTTGAAAGTTCAACCATTTCTCTCCATGTTTTTGGATTTAACGCAAACTTGTGATCTGGGCCCTCTCTATCATTATTATCAGTGAAGTGCTTTTCAATAACCCTTGCACCAAGGGCAATGGAGCCTAAGACAGAACCATGACCAAGTGTATGATCAGATAAACCAAGAACAACGGATGGGAATTTTTCTTTGTATAGTTCTAATACGTTAAGATTTACATAGTGATGTTTATCGCTGTCTACAGTATAGTTTGTGTTACATTGCATTAGTACTAATTGATTTGAATCCAAAACCTCAACTGCTCTTTCAACATCCTCAATTAAAGATGCTCCGCTCGCTAGAATTAGAGGTTTATTTTTAGATTTTAAATAACTTAAGAAATCTATCCAGCTGATGTCGCCTGATCCAATTTTAAGAAAATTTACATATTCTATTACTTCATCTACAGCATCGTAGTCATAGGGAGAGGTTGAAAATTCAATTTTTGCTTTTAGGCATTCTTCATATATTTCTTGAGTCCACTCTCTTCGAAAGTGATAATGATCATAAATTTCTGAAACAGATTTTTTCCATTCAGATTGATGTGTTTTAACAGATTCAATTTTTTTAAATTCGACATCATTTACAATTTTATCTGCAAGAAAGTGCTGAAATTTTGCGCAGTCCGCACCTGCATCTTTTGCTATCCAAACTAAGTCTTTTGCTCTTGATAACTCACCATCATGATTGGCAGCTATATCAGCAATAAAATAAGGTTTATGAGAAAGTCCTACTTTTTGATTGCCTAATTTAATTTCATTCATTTTTGCACCCTAAATACTGGACTAACAAGATCGCCGGCTGTTTCTTTAATTATATTAAATTTTTTCATATTAAATTTTTCAACTATATTCTCCAGGACAACGATAAATTCATTGAAGTATTTTTCACTATGATCTTCACATATTGCAAAATACATATTAAATAATATTTTATTCTTTAAGAATTCTCTCTGAATATATGACTTTATTTCAATTGATTGACTGGTATTTTCTGCGTATAGAACTATTTTGCCTGGATAAGACGTACATTTTAATTTTAAGTTATCCTTTTCAATATGAGAAATAGTCTCATTTATTCGGCTTATGAGATGGTTTGTTTTATATTTGATGGATTCGTAAAATGAGTCATTTAAATAATCTAACATGAAATCAGCTGCAGCAATTCCAATTGGATCAGAGCTATGCGTGAATGAAAAAAAAACTTCTTCCAGCCCATTCATTATTGAGCTATTTCCAACAAGCGCTGAAACAGGAACTCCATTACCAAGTGCCTTAGCATAGCACGCTAAATCTGGCTCAATGCCAGTATATCCTATGGCTCCTCTTCTGTGGCATCTAAATCCAGTCCAACATTCGTCATATATAAGAATAGCATTATGAGTTTTACATAACTCTTTAGCCTTTTTTAGAAAAGCAAGATCTGGCTCGTTATTAATCATTGGTTCAATTATAAGGCAGGCAACCTCATTAGCATTTTCATTAAATGCTCTTTCAAGTTCATCGACTGAGAACCCGTTAATTTTTAAAGAAAGATTAGATATATTATCTGGAACTCCACCATTTCTCGTTGTTGTACCAATATACCAATCTTGCCATCCGTGATATCCATTACATATAATTTTTTCTTTTCCAGTTTGATATCTAGAAAGTCTAATAGCTGCAGAAGTAACATCAGAGCCATTTTTTGCAAATCTAACCTGCTCACCAAAATTTAATACATTCAAAAGTTTTCGAGCAATATTAAACTCATACTCTGATGGGAGAGAATATGCAATTCCGTTATTAATTTTTAAAGAAATGTGATCATTTAATTCTTGAAAATTATACCCTTTTATAACAGGCCCCAAACCCATTGACCAGTCAGTAAATGATCCAAGATCTGTATGAAGCGTGCATCCATTTGCATTAGTTACATATCGAGGGGCAAATTTACGTGGATATTGATGATAAGCTTTCGAAAAGGTATGACTTTGATCGGGAATAACATTGAAAAATGATTTTTTCATAAGACAATTATAAATTAATTTCTTGAATATCAATTAATTTATTGGAACTAGCAATTATTTTTTTCCAATTGATATTTTGATTTTTTGCAGCATTGGATTGTTTGATGAAGAAATTCACTTCTCTTATGGAATTTAAACCTATAATACAGCTAAAATTATTACTAGTTAGGTAGTTAATAAGGCTATAAGTTAAGTTTTGCGCATTTTTTGGAGTTAAAGGCATTTTGTATAATTCTTCAAATCCATTTTTTATTTTGTAGTATTCCTCCCCTAAAGCCTTTTTAAATTTTTCTGTACTTAGGAAAAGTAAACCACGTGCAAAAAAACTTCTCAAATTTACATTTTCAGCTTTTATCTTAGCCATTAAAACTTTATTAAGTACCGTTAAATCAAAAAGGTGCACTGGAAGCTGAACTTTATTTTCCTCCATTTCAAAAAATTGTAAATTATCTAAAATATCTTCTTTATCATAGATTGAAAATCCAGCATTAAACCCTTCATCATTAATAGTTTTTACAAACGTTTGGACTTCTTTTGAAGGAAATCTTTTAAAAATTTTTGGATCATGAAAATATAAAGTCCTGATTGGAAATTTTAATTTGTCTTTCAAATTTTTTTTAAATTCGTTGATATCATCAAATGATTTTAATTTAGTATCTATCTGAGTATTTTTTTCTAGTTTGGAGAATAATATTTCTTCAACATCACCATAAGATGTAGCGGTATCATAGGAGAAAATTTTATAAGATTTTAGATGATTTATTAGCGCTGTAATTTCTCTAGTCGATAGGATGCTTAAAGAATTGCCATATTTCATTCTCCATCCAGCAGTACCGATAATAATATTTTTCATAAGCATATAATATAATATTTAGTTAAATGAAAATTATTATTCTTGGATCAAGCGGCATGCTTGGAAGTTATATGCTGAATGTTTTGTATTCCAATAAGGATAACATCATTGGAATAAGCAGATCTAATTATCCTGAGTTTAATTTTTGTGATGCCAAAAGCACCATTAAGCTTATAAAATCATTTAAACCAGATGCAGTGATAAACTGTGTTGCAGAAACTTCTATTTCAGCCTGTGAGGATAATAGGGAGCTCGCTGATCAGATTAATACAATTACACCAGCTCTGATTTCGGAATTTTGTTATATTCAAAATATTTTCTTTGTTCATATATCAACAGATCACTTCTATTCTCAAGGGGGAAAAATTGCTCATAAAGAGGAAGATCCTGTGCAGTTATTAAATCATTATGCTGTGTCAAAATTTGAAGCTGAAAATAGAATTACTTCTCTTAATCCCAATGCTTTAGTAATAAGAACCTCAATTATTGGTAGAACAAAGGAAGGCAAAACATTTCTTGATTGGGTAATTAGATCTATTGAGGCAAAGAAGAGGCTGAATCTTTTTTCGAATGCCTTCGTATCATTTATCCACTGTAATCAGTTAGCTATGGTCATCAAGAGTTTAATAAATAAAAAAATAGTTGGTTTATTTAATGTTTCTTGCTCAGAGGTTTTTTCAAAGGCTGAATTTGTTATATCGCTTGCCGACGCTTTAAGCGTTGAATTAGATTATCAACTGGGCGATGTTTCAGAATTGACTCCTCCTAGGCCAAATTCATGCGGTCTTTCATCGTCTAAACTTGAACAAAAAACTGGGATCTATGTTCCCTCATTCAAAAATGTTATTGAGCTTGTTGCTAGTGAATATAAGAACGAGTAGCTTTCTTATATTTAATAATAATTTCTCTATTATTAAGAATAGGATATTAATAATTAATAGTACAAGTATAATATTTATTGGCAAATATTCTTAATCTTATTATGGCTGGATGGCAGAGTGGTTATGCAGCGGCCTGCAAAGCCGTTAACGCCGGTTCGATTCCGGCTTCAGCCTCCATGCAAACCTTAAAAAATCTCTTAAGAGAGGTTCATGCGCTTTTTTAAGTTACAATTACAAATATATGTTACTAAAAAATTCAACAATATTAATTACAGGTGGGACAGGCTCATTTGGCCAGGCTTTTGTTCGAATGACTTTAGATAAATATAATCCAAAAAAAGTTATTATTTTTTCTCGAGATGAGATCAAGCAATGGGATATGGCAAAAGCCTTTATTAACGATGACAGAGTTCGCTTTTTTATAGGAGATGTGAGAGATAAAGATAGGTTATTGCGCGCATTAGATAAAGTGGATTTCGTTGTTCATGCTGCTGCAACCAAGATTGTCCCGACTGCAGAATATAATCCTTTTGAGTGCATTAAAACTAATGTAATAGGAGGCATGAATGTTATAGATGCATGTATTGATAAAGGCATCAAGAAAATAGTTGCTCTTTCTACTGACAAAGCAAGTAGTCCGATTAATCTTTATGGCGCCTCTAAACTTGCTGCCGATAAACTTTTTGTTGCTGGAAATTCTTATGCAGGTGAGCATGGATCTAGGTTCTCTGTAGTGAGATATGGAAATGTAATGGGCTCAAGAGGATCTGTAATCCCTTTCTTTTTTTCACAAAAAGATAATGGAACCATACCTATTACGGATGAAAGGATGACTAGGTTTATGATTTCGCTTGAGGAAGGGGTGCAATTAGTATGGGATGCATTCGATGACATGGTCGGTGGAGAAATATATGTCAAAAAAATTCCATCAATGAAAGTAACTGACTTAGCCAAAGTGGTAGCCCCTAGTTGTAATTTTGAAATAGTTGGTATTAGGCCTGGTGAAAAGCTTCATGAGCAAATGATTGGTCTTGAGGATGCACCATATACATATGAATACGGAAATCATTTTAAAATTCTACCAGCTATATTTAATTGGGATGCTGATATAAATAGAATCAAGGAAGGAAAAAAAGTCGATGATGATTTTATTTATTCTAGTGATAACAACAGCGAATGGATGTCTAGCGAGGCTCTTAAAGCTTGGTTAGAATCAAATGAATATCTCTAAAAAAAACAAAATCTTGTTTCAAATTAGATAGATTTAATAATTATAGATGTCTTTATTTTATATTCCAATTGAAATCTCTAAAAGAGAATTAATCGGTAAAACTTTTTTAGGAGCTAAGTTGGCTTCAATGGGTCATCAAGTAATAATATTTGAATCAAGCTTGTTTGATTCAACCAAATGGCCATTTCCAGGAACATACATTGGAAAAAATTGCTTTAGAACTGAGCGACCCACAAGTATGTTTTTTTACAAAAAAATGAAATCAAGTGAGGTGAATGTATTTTTATTAGAAGAAGAAGGGGGAGTTTTTCCAGGAAGCAGTCAAAAGGAATGGCAAGATAGATTAATTCAAAGGTTTGATTTATCTGCACTTGACAATAGTGATAGGGTATTTGCATGGGGTAATTGGCAAGCTGATGTTTACAGATCTGAAAAACCTAGTGCAAATGTTTCTGTTACCGGATCTCCAAGTTTTGATGTTTTCCAAAGAAAGTATGCAAATTTTCTTCATGATTTTGACAAGAAGCAGACTAACAATTTTAAGGACTATATTCTAATTAATACCAGATTTAGTACCTCTAATGGCTTAAGACCTCCGGAATGGTTTTTGTCTGATGCAGCTCCGGGAAATAATGTTTCAGGGCAGAAATTGGCGGATGAAATTATCAATGATGGGACTATGCAATATCACATGACTGCGCTTGTAAAAAAACTATCATATGACATGCCTGAAGAAACTTTTGTTATAAGACCTCATCCTGCTGAAGACGCAAGCTTTTACGAAGAAATATTTAAATTTACAAATAATGTTTTTATTATTCCAGATGGCGATGTAAGTTCCTGGATTAGAAGGTGCAAAACTTTGATCCATTTTGGTTGCACAACTGCAATTCAGGCAGATATCTATGGAACTGATATCATAACCTACAACCCTGGTACCTTAGGATTATATGCAGGCCCAGAGTTACCTAATCAGATAGGAAGTATTTGTAAAAACTATCAAGAAGTATATGAATCTCTTTTAAGAAAACATGACTCATTTAATGAACCTCCATGGAAAGATACAATTGCTGAATTAGATTCAATTAATATAATCTCTTCTATATGTGGCAATCTCCCACCTACTAAAAAGATTTCAAACCTAGCAAATGCTATAAGGTTAAATTTCTTTTTTTACAGGATTAAACAAAGAATCTTTGATCTTGTAAGAATTTTTTTTAGAAAAAGATACACCGAAAACAAAATTAATAAGAAAAAATTTGATTATGATTTTTTTAGCTGTTCGGAAGAAATTTTTTATGCTGCAAAATCTTATTATGGCGAACAAATAAATCTTACTTCCAATGAAAAAGATTATTTTATCATTGAAAAAAAATGAGAAAAATTTTCTAAATTAATATGAATAAAATGAAGATAGCTGTAGTGGGTATGGGGTATGTTGGTTGTGCTAATGCACTTTTGCTTGCTCAAAATAATAAAGTTTCAATTATTGATATAGACAAAAAGAAAGTTAAGAATTTTAATGATGGGCTTATTCCCATTCAGGATGCTGCAGCTGAAAATTTTTTATCTAATCAAGATCTTGACATATCTTCGACATTTTCTTTAGAGGAAGGAATTAAAGGTGCACATTTCATAATTTTAGCTCTACCAACAGATTTTGATGAGAATACCAATCTTTACAACACCAATATTATTGAATCAGTGATTAAAGATATTATTGCTTTAAACAAAAATTCAATAATTATTATTAAATCAACAATTAATATTGGATTTACACAATTTGTTAAAGAAAAATATAATTATGAAAAAATTATTTTTAGTCCTGAATTTTTGAGAGAAGGCCATGCTTTAGAGGATAATTTAAACCCATCAAGAATCATTATCGGAGATCAATCTTCCGAGGCAAAACATTTTTCTGCATTGCTTGAACAAGGCGCTACAAAAAAGAACATTGAAATTATTCATACCACACCTGAGTCAGCTGAATGCATTAAGCTATTCTCTAATTCCTTTCTAGCAATGAGGGTGGCTTTCTTCAATGAACTTGATAGCTATTGTTTGGAGAATAAAATCTCATCAGAGTCAGTGATAAAAGGTGTTTCCTTAGATCCAAGAATAGGAGATTATTACAATAATCCATCATTTGGATATGGTGGTTATTGTTTACCAAAAGATTCAAAGCAACTCTTAAGTGCTTTCAAAGATGTTCCTCAGAAATTAATAGATGCTATAGTTGAATCTAATAAGGCAAGAAAGGATTTTATTTTATTAAAAATCTTAGAAAAGTCTCCATCAAAAGTTGGGATATACAAACTTGCAATGAAAGAGGGATCAGATAATTCTCGTGAAGCCGCTGTAATCGACATTATGAAGGGGCTACTTAATGCAGGAGTGAAGGTATTAATTTTCGATCAATCTATTAATCAGGCTTCCTTTCCTTCGTATACTTGTTATCAAGATCTTAATTTATTTCTTGAGGATGCTGATTTAATTCTGGCAAATAGACTTCACAATGATTTAATGAGTGTGCAGCATAAAGTTTTCACCAGAGATCTATTTCAGTCAGATGAGTGATAAATCGAGCATTCCAATCAAGCTCTCTATAAAAGATAAAGAGAATTTACCCAATGCCATCTTTTTCTTTAGACATATTAATGATTTAGACTTTTCACTGCCCTTAATTTTATTCGCTACAAATGCAAAAGTAATTTTTTATGGAAAAATCAAAATGGATGATCGGAGAGTTCAACTTCTTGTTGATGAAAACGTTCAAATTAATGTTCTTAATACAAGACTTATAAATATATTTGAACAGTTATCTGATTATCTAACCGCTATTTTGAGCAAAATTAATTTTTTAAGAATGAGTAGTTTTTTAAAATCAAAAATAGATCACATTATTAATGGCTTGCTGAAAACTGAGACAAATAAACTAATTCAATCCTCAGACATACTTCAGTATTGCAGCATTTTTAATTTTGATCATACTTCCTGTTTAAGATCTAAAACAATAATTAAAGCTCTTAGAAAACAATTTACTCAAACAAAAAATATAAATATTATCTCACTTCCACATGGGGCCAATATCTTTAAAAATAGAATGTGGGATTATTCAAATTTAGATCCAACATCTAATTATGAGAACTTCAATCACTTTGATTATGTGGTGTGTAATGATCAAATGCATTTTGATTCTATGGATGGCAACAAAATAAACCTTCCATCTCTTAGATATACCAGAGAATGGCAGCAATACCTCACAAATATTTTTATTAAAAACTCATCAGAAAAATCTAGAAATAGTAAACAGATAGTCTTATTTCTTTTATCTAAAATAGAAGGAGGAGTAAATTTAATTGAGGTTCAGAGAGCTATCAAAATTATTCAAAAATTTAAGAATATTGAATTGCAGATTAAACCTCATCCAAGAGGCCTTAGAGAGCTCAAAAAGTTAAATATTTTTAGCTCCAGAGTGGTATTAGATGATGTTTTAGAGCATATCTCTTTTGCAGATTGTATTGTTAACATACAATCCAATGCATTGCTTGATGCCTATCTCCTTCAAAAGCCAGTAATTTTTCCAAAGTACATGACTTCTAATGACTGGAATGAAGATTTAAAAAGTCACGCATTGGTTGCAAATACCCCTGATGATTTTTTTCAATTAATCAAAACATTTTCAAAAAAAGAGATTCTTCCTACTCCTAAATATGAATTTATTGCATGGAAAGATGCCTTATCAAAATGGAGCAATTTTTTCTCCTCTTTAGATTAGTTATGCTGTATATTGTCAATTAAAATTGCCCAGGTGGTGGAATTGGTAGACACAAGGGACTTAAAATCCCTCGAAGGCAACTTCGTGCCGGTTCAAGTCCGGCTCTGGGCACCATTAGTTTGGTTGATTATTAAGAAAATCAATAGATAATAAACAACTAAATATTCAATTTTTCTATTTATGATAAAACAAGATTCATACCCATCCGATCAAGATATTGATATAAAAGAGCTAACATTACTTTTTTGGAGAAAAAAAACTTTAATATTTTTTGTTTCCTCATTCTTTTTTTTAGCCTCGGTTATTATTTCTTTGTATTTGCCGGTCTTGTATCAGTCATCAGCAACCTTAAAAATCATACCAACTTCAAGTCAATCAAGCTCTACGAGCAATAATGTAAGCGATAAACTTGGTGGTGCTGCCTCTGTTTTTTTGGGTGGTGGAAGCGCATCAACAGACTATGTTTTGGCTGAAAAAACTATCTATTCAAGAGATTTTTTTAAACATTTAATATCCTTTGATGGAATTTTAGCTAAATTAAAATACTTTGATAATTACGATAAAGCTTCCGGCGAGCTAATATTTTCAGATGAGGTTTACGATGCTAATCAATCTAAGTGGCTTAAAAAATATGATGCATCAAATGAAGAAGATTTAAGCTATTTAGATGCTTATCGAACATACAAGTCAATAATATCAATATCCTGGAAAAAATCTGAGTCTGAGTTCATGACAATCAGTGTAGTGCATCCCTCGCCAAACTTTGCTAAAGAATTTTTATCATTAATTATTCAAGAAACAAACGCATTAGTTAGAGAGCGAAAATTTTACGAAACAGAGGAGTCATTAAAATACCTGAATTCTCAGCTTGCTCAAACTACTGTGGCAGAAATTAGGAGCTCAATTAACTCAATCATAATGAATCAACTTAATGCTCAGATGATAGCTTCTGTAAGAAAAAATTATTTGTTATCTCCTTTAGATGCTCCATTTGTTCCTGATGAGCGATTTAGCCCAAGAAGAACCCTCATAGTAGTACTTTCTTCTATACTTGGATTTTGTCTCACATTAATTTGCGTTGTAATTTATCATTACAATTTTGAAACAAACAGATTTAAAAAATAATCCATAATTACTCACAATGCTAGAAAAACAAATAAATAGCATTCTAATCACTGGAGCTTCTGGCTTCATTGGTATGCATGCAGCACAGAAATTCCTAGCATCAGATTGTGATGTAGTTGGGATAGATAATTTAAATGATTATTATGATGTGAATTTAAAGAAAGATAGATTAAACAGAATCATTGACCATAAAAATTTTTCATTTTATGAAATGGATATCAATAACAAAGAAAAACTTTTAAAAATTTTTGAGCATCACCGACCAAGCCATGTATTACATCTCGCTGCTCAGGCAGGAGTAAGATATTCCCTAACTAATCCAGATGCATATATTGAAGCAAATATTCAAGGATTTCTTAATATTCTTGAAAGTTGCAGAAAATATGAAATAGAGCACTTGGTTTACGCAAGCAGCTCTAGTGTATATGGAGGCAATACCAATTATCCATTTCATGAAAATCAAAATATCGATCATCCAATCAGCCTTTATGCAGCAACAAAAAAGTCTAACGAATTAATGGCTCATACCTATAGCCATCTTTTTAATATTCCAACTACTGGACTTAGATTTTTTACTGTATATGGCCCATGGGGAAGGCCAGATATGGCTTTATTTTTATTTGCAGATGCAATCCAAAAAGATAACCCTATTGATGTTTATAATTTTGGAAAGATGATAAGAGATTTTACTTATATTGATGATATTGTTGAGAGTATTTTCAAAGTCACAAAAAAACCCGCAATTATTAATACTAACTTCGACGCAAGCAATCCTGATCCCGGCTCCAGTGATTCCCCATATATGGTTTTTAATATAGGGAATGGACAACCTACTCCTTTGATGGATTATATTGAGGCTCTTGAAGAGGCATTTGGCAAGAAACTAAAGAAAAACCTTCTGCCCATTCAGCCTGGAGATGTTCCAATGACTAGTTCAGATTGTGCTCGTCTAGAAAAATGGATTAACTTTAAGCCAAATACAACTGTAAAAACAGGAGTTCTAAATTTTGCAAAGTGGTACAAAAAATATTACAAAGTATAAATTAGATGACAAATATTACTCCTTTAGATCCTGAAAAAGCAGACATTGCAGTAATGGGCTTAGGCTATGTTGGGCTTCCACTGGCTATTGAGTTTTCAAAAGTTCGATCTGTTATAGGTTTTGATATTAATGATGAAAGAGTTCATGAGCTAAAGCTTGGGATAGATAAAACATTAGAAGTTAAAGAGGTAGATCTTCACAATTCGAGCATCTGCTTCACAAGCAATATAGAAGATATAATAGAATGTAAAATTTATATTGTTACTGTACCAACACCAATAGACGAAAATAACTTACCCGATTTAGAGCCCCTTAAGCATGCATCTGAGTTAATTGGTAGCATTTTAAAAAAAGGAGACCTCGTTATATATGAATCAACGGTATATCCGGGAGCAACTGAAGATTTTTGTGGCCAGATTTTAGAAAAAGAATCAAATTTAGTTTTAAACAAAGATTTTCATCTTGGATACAGCCCTGAAAGAGTGAACCCAGGAGACAAGAATCATAAAATTCCAAATATTGTTAAAGTAACTTCTGGCTCCACTGATATTACGGCTGAAACAGTCGATAAATTATATGCATCTATAATCAATGCTGGTACATACAAAGCTGGTTCAATTAAAGTCGCAGAAGCAGCAAAAGTAATAGAGAATACGCAGAGAGATTTAAATATAGCTCTTATGAATGAGCTGTCAATAATATTTGATGAACTTCAAATAGATACTAATGAAGTGATAAATGCTGCTGCTACAAAATGGAATTTCTTAACATTTCATCCTGGATTGGTAGGCGGCCATTGTATAGGAGTTGATCCATATTATTTAACATACAGAGCGCAACAAGTAGGATATGAACCTGAAATTATCTTAGCCGGAAGAAAGTTAAATGATGGGATGAGCCTATACATCGTTAAAAAATTTTTACAAAAATTAGATGAAAAAAACATTTCAAAAAAGCATTCAAATGTATTGATTTTGGGCGTTTCGTTTAAAGAAAATTGTCCAGATACCAGGAATTCAAAAGTGCTTGATCTTATGTCAAAATTAAATTCAAATAATTTAAAGATCGAAGCGTTTGATCCTTGGGTGGAGCAGGGCGATCTTCCATCTTCGCCACATATAAATATGATTTCACAGCCTAAAAAAAATTTTTACGATGGAATAATCCTTGCAGTTGCGCATAATCAATTTTTAGATCTTGGAGTGCAAAACATAAAAGATTTTGCAAAAAAAACCCATGTTTTTTTTGATTTAAAGGGAGTTTTTTCAAAAGAGCAATCAGACTTTAGGCTATAGCTAGAATAATGTTTAATAGTTTAAAAGATTTGTATTCTATACTTAGACCAGATCATAAAAAAAAACTTATAAAGATTCAGTTTTTTATATTTTGCATGGCTGTTGCAGAGTTACTTACTGTTTTTTCTATCGTTCCTTTTATGGCATTTGTAACCGATCCGTCAGCCATGGAATCCAATAAGTATCTAAATGCTATTATTGGTTATCTGCAGATAGAAACCTCTCCTGATTTAATAATCTATATTGGCCTTAGTGTAATTTTAATCATTTTGCTTGCTTCTGTTATATCAATTGGAACAGTTTGGCTTATGAACATGTATGCAGCAAGGATTGGGCTCGAAATTGCATCTTTGTTGTATGAAAATTATATGCATCAATCTTGGACATTTCATTCAATCAACCACAGTTCAAAGTTAAATAATAAAATTATGAATGAAGCTGCTAGACTGACATCTCATGTGATAACCCCAATATTGCACGTAAATGCTAGAGCTATTGTAATACTATTTATAATTCTTGGAATTACAGTTGTAAATCCCATAATTGCTATTAGTTCTATAAGCACTTTTTCAATTATTTACTTCTTAATTTTTAAAATAATAAAAAATCGTTTGAGTAGAAATGGATTGATTCTTACACATGAACAAGAGTCAAGAATTAAATTAATCCATGACGGGTTTGGCGGCATTAAGGACACTCTCATTCTTGGGCGACAGGAAAACTTTATAGAAAGATTTTTCAATACCAGTAACAAAGTAGCAACTGCTGGAGCTACCAATCAAGCTCTTACACAAATACCAAGGTATTTTCTTGAATTTTTAGCTTTTACAGGATTAGTGTTAATTGTACTTAGTATTCACACAATGAATAATGGCAATATTACCAATGCCTTACCAACTATTTCTCTATTTGCAGTAGCAGCATTCAAAATTCTTCCTGCATTGCAAATTTTATATAGCTCCGTATCCATGATTCAAGGTAATATTTCAGCAGTTCATAGTATTAAATTCGATCTACAAAATAGCCAAAATAGTTCAATCCGAGCTAAATTTCCAAAAAAATC
>MDTG01088759.1_pt1 | contig 13353 bp, 10 predicted proteins | sample 811421 | NCBI WGS metagenome assembly MDTG01 (sample SAMN05326645, study PRJNA326480) | marine metagenome | isolation source: seawater | place: Pacific Ocean: South East | collected 2011 | reverse complement strand
TGCTTATATATGCTATCCACGATATGGACTACGCTGCTCCCTTGTCCGCCAAAAGCATATTTAGAATATTTTGATAAAAAATTTGCTATGTAATCAGATGCTTTCATAAAAAAATAATAACTGATGTGAGTTATAAGTCAAATTTATAAATTTTCAAAAACTATTTTAGAATTGTTTGGGCGCTCTGAAAAAAATAATTTTTAGTAACTATATTTTTATTTCCCTCTCTTAATCCATGAAGCCCTGCTGCAATATGAGAGAGTAATGCAATCTCATTTATAGAAAATTTTTTTTGAATATAAAAATACACAAATGTAGAGAAAAAAATATCTCCACATCCTGTAGTGTCTAACGTGGTTTCATATACCGTTGGTATAAAACTTACATTTTTATTTTTAAGAACAAAACAACCTTTAGACCCACAAGTTACAACAAATATTTTATATTTTTTAAGAAAATTATAATTTTCATAAATAAGTTTATCTATTTCATCATGTTTATTTTTTATAGTTAACCTAAATTCTGCTTCATCGACACATAATACTTCTGCTTTTTTGAATTTAGAAAATAAATTATATCCATAATTTGATGAATTGGTTTGACAATTTATAAAAAATTTATTTTTTTTATTATTAAGTTTTTTTGAAAAATTTTCATCTATATATCCATAACCAAAGTCGAAAATTAAAATATTTTCAAATTTTTTAATCATTTGTAGAAAAGTTTTTTGATAATTTTCATTTTTTCTGTTGAGATTAAAAAATTTTTGATTTTGATTTAATTGAAAAAGTCTGGCTTTACTATAATTTTCTATAAATCTTTCTTTTATTAAAAAATTATCAAATTTATCTCCAGATAATAAAAGCTTAATTTTATTTTTATTTTTATTTTTATTTTTTATATAATTACTTAAATATTTTTTTGTTTTTTGATTCCCATGAACAAAATAATTTAATTTATCCATAAATTCAGATAAAAAATTTGCTATTAAAATTGTACCTCCTCCAAATTTGAATGTCTTTAACTTAACTGCAGATACAACGCTACTTTTTTGAGATTTTCCCTGCAAATTAACATTTGTGTAATAATCCAAAATTTGCTCGCCCGATAAAAGAATATTTTTATTTTTTGATTTATCTCCAGTAAATAAATTTTGCTTTAGTTTGCTTAATAATTTTTCTTTATTTATTATTTTAAGAAATTTTTTAGTATCATTTTTTATAAAATTAAAATTTTCATTTAAAATTTTACTTGAGGACCTCAATTTGGTTTTTGTTATTAAAAACCTGCCACCAAATTTTTTTAATTGCTTAACTTCTTTATTGAGGTTATTTTTATTTTTTTTATCAATTTTATCATAATCAAAACCTTTAAAATAAATGTCTGGTTTTATTTTTTTAATACTTTGAATTGCAGTTTCATTGTTGCTGATCAGAACCTCGTCAATATGGCTAATTGATTTCAAAAAATTTACTCGTTCCTTGATCGAAAAAGCTGGTCTATTTGGACCTTTGTTGACAAATTTATCAGTCGTAACTGATGCTATTAATTTTTTACAATGCTTTCTTGCTTCACGAAAATGTTCTATGTGTCCTATATGAATAAAATCAAACACGCCATGGACTAACCCAACATTATAGATCTTTTTTTTCATTGGTAAGATGTAAGTTTGAGTTTTTAACAATATCAACTATAAAATGCAAAAAAATAAATCAAATCTATGAAAAATAAAGTTTTAATTTTAGGTATTTCAAGTTTTGCAGGAGCTAGTTTTGCTAATTATATATTAAATCATTCAAATTATAAAATTGTTGGCACTTTCAGAAATAAAAACAAATTGCCATTTGATTTATTTTTAAAAAAAAATAAAAATTTTAAAAAGATGGATCTTATCAAATTAGACTTGAGCTCTAACAGTAGCCATTTAGATAAAATTGTTAATAAAATTAATCCAGATTACATTGTTGATTTTGCTTCTATCTGCATGGTAAATGAAAGCTGGCATAATCCTGAATACTATTTTAAAGTAAATTTTTTCTCTAAAATAAACTTTATATCTAATTTGGATAAACTTAAAAAATTGAAAAAATATATTTATATTGGAACACCAGAAATATTTGGTTCAAACAAAAAATCAATTGAGGAAAAATGTTTAAATTTTAACCCCACTACACCCTATGCGTCATCAAAACTTGCTTTGGAGATTTTATTAAATAATTATATCAATAACCCAAAATTCAAAATAATTATTGCAAGATTTTCAAATTTTTATGGAAAAGGTCAGCCGATGCACCGTTTAATACCAAAGCTAATTTATTGTATAAATAATAAAAGTAAATTTCCGTTAGAGGGCAAGGGAAATTCGATGAGAGATTTTATTTTTGAGGATGATTTTAATTTTGGAATTCTTAAAATACTTAAAGTTGGAAAAGTTGGAGAAAAATTTCATTTTTCAGGTGATAAGTATTACACAATCAAAGAGATTATAAAAAAAGTAATTAAAATTAAAAAGTACTCATGGTCTAAGTTAATATTAAATATGCCAGATAGAAAAGGTAAAGATAAAAATTACTTTTTAAATTGCAAAGAAACAAAACATAAACTTAAATGGAAACCTAATGTAAAACTTAAAGATGGTCTAGAAAAAACAGTAGATTATTATGATAAAATAATAAAAAGTATATCTTCAAAAGATATTAAATTTAATTTGAAATAATTGCTGATGAAAAATTATCTTCCAAAACAATATAAAAAAGACAATACTTTTATTATCAAACATAACTATCTGTCAGATCAATTTAGAGATTTTAATATAATATTAAAAAAATTTAGAAAAATTATTAAAAATAATGATTTTACACTTGGAGAAGAAGTAGATATTTTTGAAAATAATATAAAAAAACTTTTAAATCAAAAATATGTAGTAGCAGTTGGTAGTGGAACAGATGCATTAATGTTAAGTTTAAAATGTCTGGGTGTTAAAGAAGGAGACGAAGTTATCACAACTCCATATACCTTTTATGCTACTATCGGTGCAATTGTGACTATTGGAGCAAAACCTATTTTTGTGGATATAGATGATGACTACAATATTGACCCAGAAAAAATAGAAGAAAAGATAACCAAAAAAACTAAAGCTATTTTACCAGTACACTGGAGTGGTCGTGTTTGTGAAATGAATCAAATATTAAAAATTTCTAAAAAATATAAAATTCCAATTGTTGAAGACTCGTGTCATGGTATTTTGGCAAAATATAACAAAAAATTTGCTGGCTCATTTGGAGATTTTGGTTGCTTTAGTCTTCATCCTTTGAAAAATCTCAATGTATGGGGAGATGGTGGATTTGTTGTTATTAAGAAAAAGAAACACTTTGAGCAAATGATGTTGTTAAGAAATCATGGTCTAGTTGGAAGAAACAAAAATTTAATTTTTGGATATAATTCTAGACTCGATACTCTTCAAGCATGTGTTGCAAATCATTTACTTAAAAAAATTAAATTTTTAACAAAAATGAGAATAAAAAATGCTTTAAAGTTCGATAATGGATTAAAAAAATTTAAAAACATAATTTTAAAAAAAAGAGAATATAATTTAAATGAAGTTTTTCATTTATATGAATTTAGATTAAAAAATTCAAAGTTAAGAAATAATTTAATTAAACATTTAAAAAATAATAAAATTGATGCTAAAATTCATTACCCGGTACCAATGCATTTACAACCTGCATCAAAAATTTATAAATATAAAAATGGTGATTTTCCTAAAGCTGAGCAAATCGCTAACACCACTATTTCATTACCTGTGCATGAATTCGTAAAAGATAAAGACATCAACTATATATTAAAAAAAATTAAAAGTTTTTTTAATGAAGGTTAATTTTACAGATTTCAAAAGTGAGTTCAGATCTTTAGAAAAAAAATTTATTTCTAAATTTAAATCAGTTGGTAAAAAAGGAGATTATATTCTTGGGTCTGAATTAGATAAATTTGAACAGAATGTTAAAAAATTTTTAAAAACAAAATACGTTCTAGGGGTTGGAAATTGGACTGAAGGAATGGTTATGGTTTGCAAAGCACTAAACCTAAAGCCAAATGATGAAATAATTACAGTTTCAAACTCATTTATTGCAACTTGTGGAGCAATAGCTTACTCCAACTGTAAACCTGTGCTAGTAGACGTAGATAGGACAATGAATATGGATATTGAGCTAATAGAAAAAAAAGTTACAAAAAAAACTAAAGCTATTATGCCTGTTCATTTGTCTGGTATACCAGCGGATATTGATAAAATAAAAAAAATTGCAAAAAAAAATAAAATATATTTTATAGAAGATGCTGCCCATGCTTTTGGGGGAACCTATAAAAATAAATATTTAGGAACCTTGGGTGATATTGGTATTTTTAGCCTACATCCAAGAAAAAATTTTCATGTGTTAGGTGATGGAGGACTCATTATAACTAATAATAAAAAGATTTATGAAAAATTGAAGCTTTTAAGAAACCATGGTTTAAAAAATAGAAATTTATCAAAAATATGGGGTACAAATTCAAGATTAGATAATTTACAAGCTGCCTTTGCGAATATTATGTTAAAAAAAATTAAAAGCTTAAATAATAAGTATTTTGGGATAGCTAATTATTATACAAAACATTTAAAGAATTATGTTCAGACACCAATTTATAACAAAAAATTTGATAAACCGACATTTCATCAATATATAATTAGAACAAATAATAGAGATAATTTAAAAAAATTTCTTGAAAGGAAAGGCATTCAAACTGCCATACATTATCCAAAACCTATACATAAACAAGAAGCATATATTAAAAGTTTTGGTAAGTTAAAATTAAAAAATACCGAAAAGTTTTCAAAACAAATTTTAAGTCTACCAATTCACAATTATTTAACTAAAAAAGAATTAGACTATATCTGCGTATCTATAAAAAAATTTTTTAAAAAAAATTAATTATTTTTTAAAATTTTTTGTAGCCATTTTAATGAATAAAAATTTGGTTTTTTTTTTAAAACTTTTCTTTGATAATTATTTCTTAAATCAATTATAGCATCTTTTATCTTTTTCTTAGGCTTAAAGCCTACTTTAAGAATTTTTGTTGAGTCGAGTCTATAACTTCTGGGGTCACTACGATCTTTATATATTTTAATTTTTGATTTAATAAATTTTTCTACAAATTTTGCTATGTCCAAAATACTTTTATTTTCAAAACCTGCGTTATATATCCCGCTATTTTTTTTACTTGCTTTAATAAAAAATCTATAAATATCACACATATCGTCTATATGTATATTAGGTCTAACTTGTTTACCTCCAAAAACTCTTATTTCTTTTTTTGATAAAGCTGAAAAAGTTAAAGCATTCACTGTTACATCTAATCTCATTCTTGGAGAATATCCACAAACGGTTGCTGGTCTAATAATAAATGTTTCTATAGATTTTGAATAAGATAAAATAACTCTTTCAGTTACCATTTTAACTTTATTATAAAGTGATATTGGCTTTAAAGGTGTTTGCTCCGTAACCCTGGGGTTTTTACTTATTCCATATACTGAACCTGAAGATGCATAAATTATTCTTTTAGTTTTTATATTTTTAAGAAACTCCATTAAACTATATGTATTAAGTGCTGAAGTTTCCCAACTTAGACTTTTATCGAGTTCAGCCATTGGATCATTGGCTATTGAGGCCAAATGAATACAGCATTCAATATTTTTAACTTTTAAACTTTTAATATTAGATAAATTAAATTTTAAATTTCTAAGATTTTTATGTTTTGGCAAATAGTTACCAAACCATTGTGTATCAATATTTATAATGCTATGACCGTCCTTAAGTAATTTTGGTACAAGAACACTTCCAACATACCCACACCCACCAGTAACAAGAATTTTCATAAATGTCTTATACTATCAGATGCTATTATTGCTATAAAAATTTTGAAATAAATTGTAAAAAAGTAAAAATTAAAATTTAAAATTAAAAAACTAATGAACAACTTAAAGTTGATTTGATATATTAAATTTACTTAAAAATAATTAGATAAATCAGTGAAAATAAAAAATTACACTACTAAATATCTGAAAAATATTTCGGACTCATATTTTTTAAACATAACTTTTATTTGCTTCAGTATTTTAATAATTTTCTTTTCAACTTATTTTTCAGCATATGCTGATTATTTTTGGATGGATTATATTTATGCACAATTTTCACATAATCAAAATAATCTAAAGAATATTTTTGAAATATTACCCAATTCATATAATGCAATTGGGATTCCTGTTTGGATATTGGAACCTATATTGAATCCTCTTTCTAATTTTGCCTACAATATTACAAATAAACAAGAGTATATTTTTTATTTAAGTTTATTAAGATTTCTTGAAATTTTAACATTATTAATTTTTTTATTCAGTTTTTCAAAAAATATTAAAATAATTGATTTTTCTATTTTAATATTTTTATATTTAATTCTTCTTGTTAATTTTAACAGATATGATCATGAGCCATACATGAATTTTCCAATGCTCATATTTTGTGCAATCCATGCATTATCTTTGAAAGTAAAAAATAATTTTTTATTTTTTACTTTACTAATTTTTGGAAATGCATGGGCCTATCTAATCAATCCAATAATTTTTTTTCTTGTTTGTTTTTTACCTTTAGTTTTTTTTTATATCTATTTTTTATATAATAAAGAATACAAAAAATTATTTTTAGCATTTTTAGCAAATTTACCATTTACCATTTGTTTTATTTTAATTTCTTTTGGCAATAGTAGGTTTGCATTATCTGAATTTTTTACGGGCGCGATGCAACATCATAATTTTGCATTATTTGAAAGTAAAAATTATTTAATTTTGGCTACTCTTTTTTTTTCAATAGCAATTTTGAATTTTAAAAAAAATGCCTTCTACTCTTTATTTTTTATTGTATTTACAATTTTAACCGTATTATTTGGGCTATTTTTTTATTTTGATCCTCAAGCATGGAAGTTACCATCGCCGTATCAGATTGAGTACGCTTTACAATTTATTATAATATTTGTTTTTTATAAAATATTTAAATCTTTTAGGAATAATAAATTTTTTATACCATTTTTTTTGATACTAATTATTTTATTTACTTACAGATCAATTTTTTTTACGGAAAAATATTTTGAATTAAAAGACCTCAGAGTTGATGATAAATTTTATGATCAAAAAAAAAATATGCCTAAAATGTATTATTGGTCTGGCACTGAAGATAAATTTTTTTTCGATGATGATTTAAAACTAAAAAGAATTTTTTTATATTTACCTAACAAATATTCCGCATTTTATGAAAGTTATATTGATAAAGATATAAATAATCCTTTATTGATGGAGGATTTGTCTTTAAAATATAACAATAATTTTAAAGGTAGTCTAATTTATACAAATTTTTGGGAAAACAATTTTATAGTTGATCAAGGTTACTCTTTCAATTTAGATATAAATTCCGTTTTAGCTAATTATTTTAACCCATCCAAAATCGAAATTTATGATGACAAGAATGTAAAGAAAAAGATAGTGCATCTCTCTAGCAATAGAGTCCTTAGATACCTCCAGGTTCCCAAAATTGACATAAAGAACAAGTTAATCAATTTTTATCAGTTTGAATTTATCTTAACAGATATTCAGTTAAATGATGTTTACAATCATAGATTTGTATTAAATAAAATTTTCAAATTTAATGGATTTAATCTTTATTTATATAAAGTAATAAATGAGTCTCAAGATTATAACATTAAGAAAATTAATATTATAAATAATTATTCAAATTTCCAAAAAAATATCAATAAATTTAAGAATGAGCTTTTTATTTCAAATCAAGAGTTAAATAATGTGAGAGATATAAAAAATTTTTGCAAAGTTAATATAATCCATGAAAATAACAAAATTGCTTTTAATGTGACATTGATAAATTCAGATCAATGTATTGCTATATTTCCTTTGCCATTTTCAAATACTAATATTTTTGAAAACAAATCTGATAAAAACAAAAAATGTAAAAGTTTTAAAGTTCAATATTATTATCATGGCTGTTTAATATCAAGGAATGAAAAATATGTTTTAAAAAAAAATAATATTTTTCTTTATCCTTTTAATTCTATAAAGGACTACATTGAATTTAAAAAAATTAAAGCTGAAATAAGAAATATAAATTGATGAAAAAAATTCTTATAACTGGATCAAGTGGATATATAGGTTCATGTTTATATAAATACTTAAAGCGAAAAAAATTTGAGGTAATAGGAATTGATAAAAAAAAGAGTAAAATTAAAAATATTAAATTTAAACAATTTGATCTATTAAATAGTAATGAGCTTTATAAATTTTTTAATAATGAAAAAAATATAGATATAATTGTTCATCTCGCTGGAGAGTCTACTATAGATAATATACATAAAAAAAACAATTATGTTACTAACAATATTAATGTAACAAAAAATATTTTAAATGTAGCAAAAAAATTTAATATTAATAAAATTATTTTTTCTAGTACAGCAGCTGTTTATCAATCAACAAATAAAAAAATCTCAGAAAACAATTTTGTTAAGCCTAACAATATTTACGGAAAAACAAAGCTTGATTGTGAAAAGCTAATTAAAAAACAAAATTTTAATTATTTCATATTTAGATTTTTTAATGTCTGCAGTTCATATATTGAGGAAAAAGTGGGAGAAATGCATACTCCAGAAACTCACTTAATACCAATTGTGGTAAATAAAATGCTCAATCATAAAAAGCTCAAAATATATGGTTCAAAATATAATACTAAAGATGGTACTTGCATTAGAGATTATATCCATATTAAAGATTTATGTAACGCTCATTATCTTGCAATAAAAAAGCTAAGTATTAAAAATTTTAGAGAAACAATTAATCTAGGAACAGGAAAAGGTTTTTCAAATCTTGAAATTATAAAAGCTGCAAAAAAAATATCAAATGAACTTAATTTTGAGTTTGTGTCAAATAGATATGGGGATTCTCCAAAATTAGTTTGCTCTAATTATAGAGCAAAAAAAATTATCAGTTGGTCACCAATAAATTCAGATCTAAAAAAAATTTTATATAACGAAATTCAGTGGCAAAATTTTTTAAAACTAAAAAAAATAAAAATTACAACAAAGTATTGAAATACTTCAAATTAAAATTTGCCCATAATTCAATTTAATAATATAAAAATAGTTTATAATTTTTAAATAATGCAAAAAAATACTTTTTTAGAGAATGAACCAATTAGTTTAAAAAAGGGAATTACTTTTTTAATACCTGCGTTGAATGAAGAAGAGTCAATTGAGTACACGATTAACCTTTGTAAAAACTTTTCAAAAAAGAATCCTAATATTCCATATGAAATTTTGGTGTGTGATAATGATAGTATCGACAATACTGTGCCTATTGCCAAAAAAAAAGGTTGTACTGTCATCATAGAAAAAAATAAAGGATATGGATCAAATATAATTAATGGAATTAAAAATTCTAAATATAATAATATAATATTTGGTGATGCAGACGGATCATATGATTTTTCTGACAGTTTAAAATTTTACGATTTATTAGAAAAAGGTTTTGATCTTGTTATGGGAAATAGGTTTTCAAAAATTGAGGAATTTAAAATGGAAAAAAAATCTATGCGATTTTTACATAAATATTTAGGAAATCCTGTTCTATCTTTAATCGCAAGATTTATGTTTCAAATAAAAGTGACTGATTTTCATTGTGGGCTGAGGGCCTTAAAAAAAGATTCATTTAGTAACGGAAATATTTTTTTATGCAAAGGAATGGAGTTTGCAACAGAAATAGTAGCTGTAGCTTCAAAATTAGGATTAAAAGTAACAGAAGTTCCTGTAAAGTTATATGCAGATAAGAGAAAAATTGCTTCACCTCATTTAAGTACATGGAGAGATGGCTGGAGACATTTAAAGTTTATTTTAGCAATGTCTCATTCAAAAATATTTATAAATTTTGCGATTATTTTTTTATTAGTGAATTTTAGTTTTCATTTATTTTATTTATTTAGAGAAACTTTTCAAATTAATTTTTTAACTAATTTAAATTTAGTAACAAGTTTATTTTTAAATGCTCTTTCATACGTAGGGCTAAATTTAATTATATTAAGTATATTTCTCTCTGAAACAATTAGGTCGAATTATAATTTTTTATTTCCTCAAAATGAAAAAATACAAATTATTTTAACTAAAATTAAATCAGACACATATTTCAAGCTTTCAGGAATCTTCTTAATAGTAATATTTTATTGTGTTTACTTTCTTTTTGGTGAATGGAGGATGTCAGGATATAATTTTTTAGATTTAAATTCAAAAAAAATTATTTATCATATTTTAATTTTTAGCCAATCAATTCCGATTTTACTATTTCTAATTAAGATGGGTTTTATCAATTACTTGGTAAAAAAATAAAACTATATTTTTTTTTTTAACACGGTAACGATTATTTCATTAAAAACTTTCAGTTCATTAAAAATTTCATAATTATTTAAATCAATATTATCAATATCAAATGATCGAAAATAATTATCTATTAAATAATCAGGCTGATTATTAACATCCTGAATGTGACTACTATCATAAGAGCATTGTAAACTAATTCTATTTCTTTCTTTTTTATTCAAGATTCTCATAGTGGTTTTTAGTGCCATGTAACTTTTTTGACACAAAGTTATATTTTCCTTTAAAGGATCCTTAGCTAATATATCTTTTATTACTAAATGATTTGCCAACCCCCAATAATCCAAATCAAATTTATTTCTCCAATCTTTGCCAGCAATAAAATTAAAATAAAGATTTTGCAATGGATGAGATTTAATTATTAAATTAACTTGATTTAATATAAAAAATGAAAAAAAGATAATGAATATAAACTTTCCAAAATTTTTTTTTTTTACTTTTTCAAAAATATTAAAAAAGGCATAAACTGAAATTATTATTATTGATGGGTAAACAAAGTACATATGTCTCCAACCATTATAAAGTGTAGAGTTTAATATTATAACTGCAGAAATAGAACCTATGATAATTAAAAAATTTACTAGTAAAATAATTTTATTTTCATCCTTAAAAGTAAATTTATTTTTAAAAAAGTTAATTACTAAAAAAATTATACCTGTAAAAAATAATAAAATTATTAATGGAGGAGTGGTAACTAAAATCCATACTGGTATATAGTGCCATGGTAAGTTATTTTCATTAACTATCCCCCCCATGTAAAGCATTGTAGTATCTGCTGGAAAACCTGACATATTTTGAAGTACTGCCATAAAATTAGTTATGGGCGACTCCCATAACACCGGAAAAAAAATTATTACAAATATAATATTAGATAACAAAAACAAAATTGAAATTTTAAATAAATTACTAATGTCTAATTTTTTATTAATAAATTTAAAAAAAAATACAAATAATGTTAATGGTAAAAAAAAAATTGCCATCACTCTTATATCAATTGCAAAAGCTACTATTAAAGAGTGAAGCAAGATATTCTTTGTATTTATTTTATAAGTTAAATTTGTAAGAGTGAGCATTGCAAAGGAAACAAAGCTCATGAAAATAATATCCTTTGAGTTATAAAAAGCTTCAGCAAATATTCTTGGTGAAAGTAGAATGAGAATTATTGCTACAATTCCTGGAAAAATTGATTTAAAAATTTTGATTGTTTGAGAGTGAAGCGCCCAAACACCTAGCATAAAAGTTAGAAATGTAACTAAATGTCTTAATTGATATATTTGTTGTTCATCACCCGAACTTCCTAGTAAGATAAATTCCAAAACTAATAAAGGCAATTCGAAAAATACACCGTAGTATATTTGTATTTCACCACTAAGTCTCCATTCATCGAATGGAATTACATTTTTAAAACCCGGAATATTGAAAAAAATATCTAAATTTAAGAATTCAATAACATATTTGACATACTTAATTGCTATCGTACGCTGAATATATTCATCCCAGGAAATCCCATAATCTTTATAAATAAATAAACCAATTACCAAAAAGGCTGCTATAATTATTGGAGATGCTAATTTCCAAATTTGAAATGATTTTTTTAATTTCATTAAATTTAAAAAATTAATTTAAATTACTCAATTTCCTCATCTACAATGAAATTAGGCCTATTTTTTGTTTCTAAATGAATTCTTCCAACATACTCGCTTATTAAACCTAATAGAAAAAAAATAATTATATTAAAAAAAGAAACTATAAGAAAAATACTTGTCCAACCTGGTACGGTATTTTTAAATAAATATGAATTAACTGCATAAATAGACAACAAGATGAATACAAAACACATTATAAAACTTAGATAAAAAGAAAATCTCATTGGAAAGTTTGAAAAACTCATCAATCCATCAATTGAAAAGTTAATCATTTTTTTTGGTGTCCAACCAGTTGATCCACTTGTTCTATTTGGCCTATCAAAAAAAACTTTGTCTGATTTAAAACCAATCCAAGTAACTATACCTCTGTAAAAAGGATTTTGTTCAGAAAATTTTTTAAGTTCTTTCAAAACTTTATTATCAACCATTCTAAAATCAGATGTTCGTTCAGGTATTTTAATTTCTGAAAGGACATTAAATATTTTATAAAATAATTTAGATGTAGTTTTTTTAAAAAAATTTTCATTTGATTTATTTCTTTGTGCATAAATTATATTCGAATTTGTTGAAATCATTTTATCATACATCTCTTTTATTAATTCAGGTGGGTCTTGCAAATCAACATCTAAAAAAACAACATAATCAGCTTCAGCTTTTTTTATACCAGCAGAAATTGCACTTTGATGCCCAAAATTTCTCGATAACTTTATTGCAATTATTTTATCGTCATTAGCCTTTAAATTTTTTATTATTTGCCATGTATCATCCTCTGAGCCATCATCAACAAAATAAATTTTATATTCTAGTTTTAGTTCAGAAATAGTGTCGGTAAGTCTTTTATAAAAGTTTTTGATATTCTGTTCCTCATTAAAACAAGGTGCAATAATAGCTAAACTTTTATTCATCTAAAATTCAAATAATTTTTATGATTATATTAAGTTTTAATTTAATATAAATAATACATTATTATAATGAAATTAGATGTTAATACAAAATTATATATTAAGGCAAATTGATAAGTTAACAATTAAGATTATCGTATTAAAATTAAGAAAAACATTAAGTAATATGAAACTATAGGATTTTAAAATTATTTTCTTTAAAAATTTTTTTCAGTGCATAAATCAAGCCAATTGAGCTATTAGTACTGGTCAGCTGCACGCATTACTGCGCTTCCACACCCAGCCTATCAACG
>MDTG01084264.1_pt1 | contig 13353 bp, 12 predicted proteins | sample 811421 | NCBI WGS metagenome assembly MDTG01 (sample SAMN05326645, study PRJNA326480) | marine metagenome | isolation source: seawater | place: Pacific Ocean: South East | collected 2011 | reverse complement strand
CTCGGTTCGGATGGTGTTACCCTCAGGGGAATTGGTGACTTGTTCCCCTACACAGAATGTTGACCTGTTTAACCTTGGAATGGGGGGATACGGGCTGATCGGAGTTGTCATCGATATGGAAGTGGAGATGGTCAAGAACTCCCGCCTGATACCGACTTTCGATTTAATGAATGCCAGTGACTTCACGGTGAATTTCAAGAAGGTGATTGAAGACCCTGCTGTGAAAATGGCCTATGGTCGGTTGAATGTAGAAAGGGAAAGCTTTTTCCAAAGGGCCCTTTTGATAACCTACCGGGAAACGAACGACCAAGAGAAACTGCCGGTAGCTAGCGGATCTGGCTGGATGGCCCATGCGGCCAGCGGTGTTTATCGTGCGCAATTAGGAAATGAGACTTTCAAATCTTTTCGATGGTGGAATGAGACCAGGGTTGGTCCAACACTGGGTGGCGGTGAAGTCACCCGAAACTCGCTTATCAATGAACCTGTGATCACGCTGGACGACCGCAACCCGGATCGTACGGATATTTTGCATGAGTATTTTGTAGGACTTGATGCGTTTGGCAGTTTCTTGGAGGCTTCTCGAGAGGTGATCCCGGCATCGTATCAAGAGTTTCTGAACGTTACTTTGCGCTACGTGGCACAGGATGATCAATCGGTCCTTTCCTATGCGCGGGTTCCTCGGGTTGCATCAGTGATGTCGTTTAGTCAGGAACTGACGCATCGAGGAGAAGCAGATCAGGCGCGAATGACGCGTGAGCTAATTGACCGAATTGTTGAAATTGGGGGCACATACTATCTACCTTATCGTCCTCATGCGACGCTTGACCAACTTAAAAAGGCCTACCCTCGGGTCGAGGAATTCGCACGGGCGAAGCGGCAACTGGATCCTGAATTGGTTCTGGGCAACAATCTCTGGGATCAATATTTGGGGCAGTTTTGAAAAATCTGCGGAAAGTATGTTTTGGCTACTTTGGCGTTTTAATGATTACTTCATCGCTAAAATATATTCCCGGCTTGGCGGATGAGAATGGTCTGGCGTTCGGCATCTTTGCCTTGGGCCGGTATGATAATGCCCGGCATATCGCATAAGCAATTTGGGCGTTGACGGCAGGCATATTATCGCAGCGTCTGGCTTTGCAATTCCCAATTCACAGGAATCTGCATAGCTATCCCATACTTTGTCAATCGCAACAGTTGTAAACCAAACTATCTTCTTGGATGGCGGATGAAAAGTATTAGTCAAAATACCGAGTTTAAAGCCTCTCTTCTTCAGTTCATAAAGCTTTTCAGGAACACCTTCAAAGAAATCCACATAGGCTTGCTCGGTTCGATAACTATTTCGAAGAAAAAAACCGCGCCCTGCTATGACTTTTGGCCAATTTCTGGGCCCTGCAAGTTTGAGCCCCAACTAAAGCGGACTAGCCATTAAAACGTAACACGACAATCACCGCAGGGTACAATAATCCTTTGCCAATAGCCGGGCTTAGCATCAGATAAAAATGCATGCGCTGTGATTTGAAAGGATATAGTTCCAGGCGATATTTTTGTTCTTTTCGCGGCCAATTCGTTGATAAAAACAGTCTCAATCTGATGCTCCGCCTTTGAGATCAGCAGATCGTGTTTTTCTGCCAAGAAGCGTCTTATATTAACCATCTTTAGCTCATCTGTTGGAATAGTTTCCAATCCGGGGACCAATATCTGTGGTAAGATCATTTCTGCTGCAACGCAAACCTTGTTAGACATTACGATATTGCGCCGGATTATCGTAAATTCATCGTATCGCACAAAAAAATCTGACCAAGCTCCCGTACGGGATGTTACATTAACATCCACCTCTACCTTTGAAATCCTGAGTGGGATATTTTTCTTTTTGGCCAGTAGCCTGAAGTGCCAAGTCTCGCTACTAAGCTTTTCAGTAGATGCAACGCGAGTTCCGTCACCCCTTCGTCTTACGATAACATTGCTTTGCTGTAACTGTTGTAGTGCCGCTTGCGCAGTTCCTAGACTTATACCCAAAATGGAGGCGAGGCTTTTTTCTGAAGGTAACAGACTCCCTGCCGGTAAAAGGCCCTTATAAATCGCTGAAGCTATGGCCAAACGTGCCGCCGACCTTTTGGTGATGCCACTCTTGGCAATAAGGCGCATCATTTCATTTGCCAAAAAATCCTCGGCACTCGCCACTTTTGTCTCTGCACTCATGCCTTGAAGGCCGCCCTCAAAAGAACAAATACGGTTAATAGCAAAAAGGCCATTCCAATTGGACTTTCCAATACAACCCAGAAGTCAGATTTATACAACAGAATCGATTGTCTTAAAGATGTCTCAAGCATGCTTCCCAGCAGGAAGCCTATCACAAGGCAAACAACAGGAAAACCGGTTCGGCGCATAGCCAAACCAACCGCTGCAAAAACAAACATTACTCCAACATCAAATAAAGACTGACCGGGAATATATACTCCCACAATGCACATCATTATAACCGGAGGTAGTACAAGGGCCTTTGGTGTGCGTGAGATCATAGCCCAAATAGGGATACCGATTCGTCCAATTACAAGATGAATGAAATTGGCCATTAGCATCGAAGCGAAAAGAGCATAAATCACATCTCCATGCATGGTCAACATAAAAGGTCCAGGGACGATTCCATGTATGATAAATGCGCTAATCAACAAAGCTGCAGCAATATTACCTGGCACTCCAAGTGCAATTGTCGGCACTAAATTGGCTCCCACTACCGCACTGTTGGCTGCCTCTGTTGCAATTATTCCTTCAGGATTTCCACAGCCAAAACTATTCGGGTTTGGTGATAATTTGCGTGTAGCTCCATAACTCAGAAATGCAGCAAGGGTAACTCCCAGGCCCGGCAACATACCCACGCCAGAACCAATTAGTGCCGAACGTCCAATAGTTTTCCAATAGCTAAAAAACTCGCTAAATGGCAGCCGCGTATTGGCCTGCGCGCTTAGTTCATTGGACTTTTGATCCATACTAAAGCTTCGATTTAGGTCGAATAACTGTTCAATAATGGACGCAAGCGCCAATGTACCTATGGCAAGTGCCGTCAGGGGCAAACCGTCAAAAAGATTTACGTTGTCGAAGGTCAGGCGCGAAGTACTGTCAACTGGATCAAGTCCGATGGTTGACAGAAACACACCTAGAAAAATCGCTATGAGACCTTTTAGTGGCGAGTGCCCTGAGATGCCGGCAAGCAAAGCAAACGCGAAGAGAAGAACGCAGGTATATTCTAAAGGTCCAAACTGCAATGCGATGGCGGCAAAAGGTACAACTAGGAAAATCAAAAGGAAGTCAGAAATAGTGTCACCAGTAACGGAAGAATAGAGCGCGAACTTCATGGCGCGGGTGGCTTCTCCACGTTTGGCCAATGGATAACCGTCAAGTGCAGCCGCTGCAGCCTCTGGAGTTCCAGGAGAGTTCAGCAGAATTGCCGGAATTGCTCCTCCTGATGTACCGCCTTTATTGACCCCAACGAGAAAGGCAATTGCAGAAATTGGCGACATATAATAGGTAACCGGTACTAATACAGCTAATGCAGTTACGCTACCCAAACCGGGAATAGCACCAATCACGATACCAAGAGTGATACCAGCGGCAATGAACAAGAGGTTTGCTAGCGTGAACGCGGCCTCAAAGCCTAAGATCAGGTTTTCGATCATGAAAGGTGCCTTAGCTGGTTAGGGCAGTTCAACGGTGAAAATTTGCCATACGCCAAAATCAACAGTTATTGAAAAAATGATTGCGAGCGTAATCAGGTTCAACCGATTATGATACCCTGTTGCAAGCCCACCCAAAGCTACCACAAGAACTGATACCAGTATGAAACCAAACGCAGGCAGTGTGAACCAGATTGCCAATCCCACGCCAACCCAAACGGTAATTTCGGTCAAGATTACTGTTCCTGGCAATTCTACCGAAGGGACAACATGGCGGCTCAACCGAACCACAATCATCACCAGCGCCAGCCCAAACACGAGGCCTGCCGCTATCACTGGAAAGAAGGCAGGCGATATGTCAAGCTCGCTTCTTGCAGGTTCTGTATTGTTGGGAATTAGCCAGAAACATGTAAAAAAAGCCACGGCCATCAATACAAAAGCCGCAGCAATTTCCGTCCAAACAGCAGTACGGCTGTCTGTCATTTAATTGGTCTTTTTGATGACTTCTTCCAGCCCTTTAGTCGTATTTGCAATGTCAGCGGCCAGCGCTTCTGATCCTACAAATTTTACCGGAAACTTCAACTTGGTCGTCACCAAATCAGAGAAATCTGCATCCTTTGTGGCTTCTTCCATGGCTTTCTCAATCTTGGCAATAATATCTGAGGGGGTTCCCGCAGGAGCTACGATGACAGCCTGACTTGGCATAGCAACACCGTATTTCTCGGCTACTGAAGCAGTATCTGGAGAGGCTAAAAGCCGTCCACTGTTCATAGACATTAGTACCTTCATTTCTTCACCATAACGGTTGTGAATCCCACCTGACCAAGCAAAGTCAATTTTACCGCCCAAGAGGAAAGGTACCATTTCGCCCCCCCCTTTCGTTGGGATACCAGTCCACTTAACGCCTTCTTGTGCACCAATAAAATTGATGTACGACCGGGACATTGCACTCTGATCTGCGTAGTTCAGAGAATTGCTCTTAGCATAGTCTATCAATTCTTCCATTGTGTTGAATGGAGCGTCAGCCTTTGCCACAATCGCTTGTTGATATTCAGTTATTTGACCTATATAAACGAAGCTTTCGAGATCATATTCAACTTTTTGCGTCATTGGAGGCCACAAAAGTGAGGCAGTCGCCGCAAATAGTAAAGTGTAACCGTCCGCAGGTGAAGTCGCTACCTCCGTAGCGCCTACAGCACCCCCACCCCCGGGGCGCGTCTTAACGATGACATTAGCACCGATAGCAGCACCCAATGCTTTAGAATAAACGCGTGCCATAGTCTCGGTACTTCCACCCGCTTTGTATGGAATAACCAATGTTACCGGTTTTTCAGGATATTCAGCAATTGCAGGAAACGCACAAAAAGCGGCGATAGCAGTAGCGGCAATTGTACCAAATGCACAGCGAATAAGTTTCATTAGTTTGATCCCCCTTTTTTGAAACATGTCCGTTGCTAAGACGGAACCTTTACAAAACTATATAGTTATTTTTAAATTGAGTCGATAAAAACTTACATGCCAGCAGAAGCCGCGCAGGAGGCCCATATGGATAAGTCCCAATTTTTCTCAGCAGTTAGACCTGAACTGGTTGGTGATAATGCACCATCTGTGCGACCCGGCGATGACCCCATTCTTTATGGCTCTGCAGTCCTATCTCCTAATGGCCCAGTTGAGGTGCGTAGCTTCAATACTTTCAAGATCACTTACACTGTAGGACTGATTGGACTCGATGATACTGGTGGGATCCGTGTTTGCTTTAGAATGATTTCAGACTTTGGAAAATTACAGATTACAAACCCAAGTGCCCCAAATTTTCTAAGTGCTGACTGCAGTGGCAGCGGTAAAATTGCGCTTCGCATTGCGCCCGAAGGTCAACGACCTTGGTCGTTGGCCGTAACGGCACAGCTAAATGGGGGTTACCTAAGTAAAGGGGAGAAGATCACTATAACATTTGGCGATACAAGCCATGGATCGCCCGGTTTTCTAATGCAAACTTTTGCAGAGGGCGGATTTGAATTCCGGGTGATGACTGACGTGCAGGCTACGGGAAACTTCCTGCCACTAGAGCAGCAGTTTACAGTCCCGGTTGTCGCAGGCCCCGCTACAAAATGGGTAGCGGTACTGCCCACATTGCGCCGCCCAGGTGAAAACTTTTTTCTGGGCCTTAAGGCAGAAGATCTCTGGGGCAACCCGACCAATAAAGTTGTTGGCAAGGTGGAGTTTAAAACCTCAGTCCCTGTTCGGGGGTTACCCACCATTTTGGACTATACACCCGAGGACCGTGCCTTGATCTTTCAAAACTTGTCAGTTGCTGAGGAAGGCACGCTACGGATCAAGGTTTTTGTCGATGGAGAAGAACGTGCCGAGGCCGGTCCGCTTATAATCCAGTCAGGTGATCGGGCCAGTTTCTGGGGTGACCTACACGGGCAGACCGGAGAGACTGTTGGTGTTAATACAATCGAAAGCTATTTCGACTTCGCCCGTAACAAGACATTCCTTGATGTTTCAGCCCATCAAGGCAACGATTTTCAAATTAATACAGCCTTTTGGGATCACTTAAACAAGGTCACTGCGGAATGGAATGAGCCAGGGCGCTTTACGGTTTTTCCTGGCTACGAATGGTCAGGAAATACTGCAATTGGCGGTGATCACAATATCTATTTCTCTGACGAGGGTCGGGCTATCCGGCGCTGTAGTCATGCATTGCTTGAAGACGAAAGTGAGATGTCTTCGGATGCCAACACGCTCACCGATCTCTATTCAGCGCTAAGTGGTGAAGATGCGGTGATCTATGCTCATGTCGGTGGGCGGTATGCCAACATTCATTATGACCATGATCCAATACTGGAAACTGCGGTCGAAATGCACTCCGCCTGGGGCACCTTCGAATGGGTGCTTACCGATGGGTTTCCGCTGGGTCGACGCGTTGGGGTGGTATGCAATTCTGATGGTCACAAGGGACGTCCCGGTGCCAGCTATCCCGGTGCCTCGACCTTTGGGTCACTGGGCGGGTTGACTTGCTTTCTTACCGACCGAAACGACCGCGCTTCGATAATGGAGGCACAACGAAGGAGACATCATTATGGTACTACGGGCTGCCGAATGTATATGGATGTAACGGCTAAATTATCCGGGGCCGGGCAGATTTGCACAAGGAACCCTGCTGCAGCTCCAGATTCGCCGCGGATCAATGCCGACAAAATCATGATGGGTGACATTGTCGAGACCTCTTCAACTACTGCGACAATCTCTATATCAGTCGAAGCTCATTCCGGTATCGAAAAAATCGAACTACGAAATGGCCACGAAATTTTAAGAACGTTTTATACGTATAATGAAGCTGATTTGGGTCATCGATATCGCGTGAAATGGTCAGGGGCCGAATATAGAGGGCGGGGCCGCAACACTAAGTGGAGTGGTCAGGCCCGTTTTGACGGTGCAAATATCCAGAAGTTCGAAACAATAAACCAGTGGAATCCCGAAAACCTTTTTGAGCAGCGCGGTTCTGACAGCGTCATCTGGAAAACCATCACCACCGGCAATTTTATGGGATTTGATGCCTGGCTAAACCCAGTAAAGGAGACACGCTTGCGGATCAGTACAAACCATGGACAATTGGATCTGGGCCTGAACGATATAGGCCATGAAGCCACAGTTTTGGAAGCGGGTGGTCTTGAACGTAAGCTATCAGTGCAGCGTCTGCCCGATAATCGTTTACCGCGCACTCTGAATTGTACTCAATCTGTACCACTTACCATGAACCGCGATGATCCAATTTGGATTGCCGTAACTACAGAAGATGGTTTTCAGGCATGGTCCTCACCGATCTACTTTATCTGACAGATGCTAAACCAGAGTAGGTAATACCCATCTTCCGTGCCATGACCCATATCGGTTTGCCAAGAATGGAGATTTTCCTCCTACAAGAAAACCAGTAAATAATTATTCAAGCACTCATTTTTTAATGCGCAAACCCGACAAAGCGATCCCGAAAGTGGTCCTAAAAACGGTCCACATCTTTCAGAAATAAAAGCATCAATAGCTGTTGATGACCAATTAGATCAAAGTCTAGAAAGTTAATTTTGAAATTTAGATTGATCCCGAGATTAATCTTATTTGACAAAATTCAGCAAGTTCATGTTTGAAATTGTTCATACCGCCGTGACTTTGAAAGTCGGCTATATGCTTAGACGTGCATGCCCAGATTGAATCATAGCCTGCTGGGTTTTAGATTTACTTCTGCATAAGAAATCCAGGAAGCCTATTTTAGCTGCATGCATCTAACACGAAACCGCCATTTATACAATCAAGCGGCAGGCATATGGACCCAGCCCGTCAACGGTAATAGCAGAAAATAGTATTTCCTGCGCTGGCTATTTTTCCGGCGTTTCTTCAGCTGGCACTACAGGATAAGCCGAAAGACACCGCCCGTAACAGCGAGCAGTACGAATTAGGTAAGCATGATGGTAATCTCACTTTCTTGTTACCACCATAGATGCCTAGGAATGCTCAGTTTTAGGGTGCCTAGTGCCCGCTCCTAATCGGTGTTACGTATTTCCATGTATTTTAAGTGTGCTTTTTAAATTTTTTTTCATAACAGGACGAGCCTCTTGCATGGTTAAGCTGAGCCCAATCGAAATACTTATGGCTTTAACAGTGCCTTTGGTCTGGGGCATGGGGTTTGTGTTTGCAAAGGGTGCAATTAATCACTTTCCACCAATCCTGTTGATGGCTTTTCGATTTACACTGACTGCAGCAGTCCTCGTTTGGTTTGTGCCTATACCCAAAGACAGTTTGAAGAACCTGTTTATGATAGCAATCGTAGCGGCTGCCATTCAATACAGTCTCACTTTCACGGGATTAAAGGGATTAGAAGCTGGGCTGGCCGCTCTTATTGTACAATTGGAAGTACCGTTTCTGGTAATACTAGGGGCAATCGTTTTAAAGGAAACACCCGGTTTTCGAAAATGGATTGGAATTGCCATTTCCTTCTTTGGCGTTATGGTAATGAGCCAGCAGGATGAACTGAGTGGCAGTTTGGTATCTATCCTCATGGTTGTAAGTGGCTGTTTTGCCTGGGCAGTGGGCCAAATAATGGTTAGAAGACTCAAAGATATAGCCGGATTACAAGTCACTGCGTGGGTCGCAGTATTTGCAGCACCACAGCTGTTCTTTATGTCAGCTATTTTTGAAACAAGGCACTTTGAAGTTATAGCGAACGCCGATCCAATTGTTTGGTGGGCAGTTTTATATTTAGGCTTAATTATGACATGCTTCGGTTATTTTCTTTGGAATACACTAATCAGGCGGCATGATGTTGGTCTTGTAGCTCCATTTCTCCTATTACTTCCTGTCTTCTCAGTAATTGGCGGGACTGTATTTTTGGGAGAGTATCTGACCGTAGAAAAGTTTTACGGCGGTATTGTCATTCTGGCTGGGGTTGCGGTTATTATAATTAACCCCAAGATTTTTGCACGGTTGAAAACCAAGTAAAAAAAGAGAAATCATTCTAGGAGTGTAAAGTGCAAAAAATTTTAAAAGTATGTAACTTGGTACTCATTATAGCCTTCCCAATTTCGTGGTTTGTCCCACTAATGGAAGTTGGATTATTCGAAAAAGTTGAAATATCTATTGAAATACTGGGACTAAAGCTTCCAGATTTATTCGGCTTAACTGAGGTGACAATAATTTCGGCTATACAAACACTTTGGTCTGAAGATAAATATCTGGCGTTGGTAGTTACATTTTTCGCACTTTTCGCACCTTTGGTAAAAACAATTGGCTTATCGCTAATTCAGTTCAAGCTTCTTTCTGAACAAGTAAAATCTACTCTTCAATTCATTGGAAAGTTGGCTATGGCCGATGTTTTCATAATTGCATTTACTTGCATTTTAATTAAAGGCTTGAGCGTTGGTAAAATCGAAATTTTACATGGAACATACCTGTTTTCAGCATGCATTATCGTTTCGATAATTATATCCTATTTCAGTAAGCCGGAATAAGATTTTCAGGGTAAAATCTACGCATAACTGTGATCTTTTTTTTCTTTTGGTAGGAACGTTAGTACTTTTCCGAGCGATAATTTTTACACAGACTGGACTTGGTATTACGGCACTAGAAATAAGTCATTTGTGCTCGACTTTAAAAGATACGTCCGCCGTCAAAAGAGCTTTTAATCCTGACTTTAAGCAAAGTGAGGAAGAGCTCGAGGTTTACTCAATAAAGGTGGAGGATATTTTAGCATCATGCAAAAAAGTATGGCTTGCAGAAAAGGAGGCCGTACCTATCGTTGAGGAAATAAAGGAAATGGATGTGCCTTACTAATTAGTCTTATATCTGGAGCAATACCAATGAAGGTAGCGGCGATATTCTACATAGTACTGCCAAGTGACGCTTTAAATTTGGTGATAAAGCAAAAATTTGGGGGACTGGTGATTGAAAATTGATGCTAGATTATGGAAAAACCTTTTTAATCGATAAACTCGGTTCCTTAGTACAATCTTTCAGGGGTAGTGCATGGGCTATACCCCCTAGTCCCTTATTCCATACTTGGGTTTTGCCATTGATACCCGATTTTCACTACTTAAATTAACGCTTGCTTGTATTATAAAGCCTAAATCTATCTTGGGGACGATAAATGAAATTTACAGATTTAATTTGCTACTTTTGGGTTGGCATTTTTCTTAGCGGCCCAGCTTTAGCGAATAACGTCAGAGAAGCCCAAAACCTATTGATACAACTGGGATACAATCTTGGTGTTATTGACGGCGTTTACGGCAGTCAAACTAGAGGAGCGCTCGAAGCTTTTTATACGGCCGAAGGAAGTAAGTTCGATGGGAGTTTGGATGAGAGCGAGATCAAAGACTTAAACGAGGCTATCTTAACAAGAAACAAAGGACCTAAAAATATTAAACCGAATGCTCTTCTTAAAATAAAGGTTGTGCCAAACTGGCAGCCAGTCAAAAATTATAGTAAGTTAGTAGCAGATGAAGCTTTTTTTTTCACCCAGTCGTTTAATTGGTTTGTAAAAAAAGCGAAGGCATATGGTATTGAAAATTGCGTTCGTGACTTAAAGAACTTAACGTTCGATGACCCACACAACGAAAGTGAAGCAAGTATGAACTTTACACGTTGTAAAGCATTTTTCATGAACGAATCTCGACATGGTGATCCTAGTTACATGAAAGATATAATGTTGCATTGGGCAAATACAGACGGCAACTCGGGGAAGTATATAATTAAACCAACGCCTAAAAATCATAATGGACAAGGCTATCAAATCCCGAGTGCTATTGGCATTTATGCTCAGTATTACGGAGTGCACTACACTAAGTTTGAATACAGCGCTAGCGAACGAATTAAACTTAATGCCTGGTTTAAAAGGGCCATTATGGCCCAGACATTTCCGCATATTGGTGGTTCCGACTGGCGAGCTGAAGCATGTCTTGTCGATGTACAAGAAAAAAAGATGCTTGCGGCTCATTTCTCCAATCGTGCAGCTAATAATAACTGTGGAAGTGTCCGTTATAAAGTGTCTGTCGGAGCGATTGTTCTTGGGCTTCGTTTGGCGGATCAAGAGCTTCTAGATTGGGGGCACAAAAGCATCAATGTAAATTTTTCTCAATTCACCTCAGATGGAATAGGTGTGACTCATGCAAGTAAGGGTGCGAACACGCTTAACTATAGTGACGAATATTTGCGGTATATGAGTATTCTTACTGAAATCTACAAGTCTGTTGATTATGATTTTCTAGAACATACACTTCCACATGGCGCTAAGGTGCATGAAGCTATCTCTATGGGACTTAAGGCAATTTGGGACGTGCATGGGGTCCTGGGTAAGTATGCAAAAATAAATAATCAAATGCCACATTATGAAAAACTGCCAAAGTCACAGGCAAAGTATGAACAAACGGAATATGCTGAAAATGTATATGACTATGAAGGTGGTTATTTACAGTTTGTGCAGATGCACTTAGAGTTTGTAAATCGTTATGTGCCTGAGATTAATACGTTTGACGGTTGGACAGTACAATCCTACGATAAGGCACGTAGTCACATGGCTGGCAATTATGGTGTGGATCAACACATGATGCATTGGGCAAATAAGTAGCTTTAACGAGCAGTGCAACCTGCAAATCAATCTTAAGTTTTAAAGCAAAATTTATATCAGACGTCCTATTACATGGGCCATACCACCTAGTCCCGCATTACGTTCTTGGCCTGGGTTAAGCATCGTGCAATTAATTGACTATGAACAAATCGAGACCCTGCGCGAATGAATATTTCGCTAAGAAACTCGTCAAACTGGTCCCAAAAGTGGTCATCCGCGAAATCAACATGCTGATATCGTAAAGTTCCTTCGAGATTGGGGTTGATTTTGGTGCCTGGGAGAGAGGTTCATCTCCTTAATACAGCGCCATGTACAAACTGGTGTAAGCGAAATCGACTAAACATGATGTAACTTACTGATCTTCAGATAGTATTCTATTTATTGCAATGCGTTTAATACTATCGTCTGCATAGCTTTATACTTCTGTTCCAATGTATGCCCAGCAGCATAGCTTTGGCAGGTTTTCAGTTGCTTGATTTCGAATTTACTACTTCTCTGCGATAAATATAGAGGCCGGAAAAGATTATCACTAAAATTCCTGAAGTGGTCCAAAAATCAGGTAAATACCCAAAGACTAACCACCCCCAAAGAGTCGCTAACGGCACCGCTATATATTCAAAAGGCGCTACAAATGAAGCTTCAGCTAAAACATAAGCTTTAGTGACGCAGTATGAGACGACACCTGACAATACGCCAAGAAAAATTAATAAGGGCCAATCCATAAGTGAAGGCCACTCCCACGGCCTAAAAAGAAATACTAAGCTTGGGTTACTAGAGATACTTACGTATTTTCCATCCCCAATGGTTATCCCAAAAACTATACTGACTAGTATGAACGTTAGGTGCAGATAAAAAGACATCGCAGACGCTTTGGCAGTAGCTCCAAGCTTCCTGGCCGTTACTTGGGATAAAGCGTAGCAGAAAGCGGCAGCTACTGGCAAAAAGAAAATTAGAAAATGGATATTGTTCGTCGCACTACTAAGGGGCCGCATTACAATTATTATGCCGGCTAATCCCACTATAATTGCGGTAATTCTTCTTTTCCCAATGGTCTCCTTTAGAAGTATGCTGGAGAGGATTGAAATAAATATTGGTCCGACAAAGAACAAGGCTGTGGCATCTGCCAATGGTAAAATCACTAAAGCAGTAAAATATAGTAAGTTCGTTGTAACCATCATCAGACAACGGAAAATCAGTAGGAGCTTTTTATCAATTTTAAGAACACGCCAGCTACCCTCGAATTGCAATATTAGCAAACATAGGAACAGTCCAACTGTTGAACGAATTAGAACCAACTGGTGCAATGAATAGCTATCAGACAAGAATTTCATGACCACATCGTTCAAAGAAATGCATATCCACGCAGTTAAAACAAATGTTACCGCCAGTTGAGCGGAATCTTGTCTCAAGATTATTACATCCCAGAAATGTGTATCCCCGTTGACAATAGCATTTATTGTTTATGAAGCTATCACTCTACGACCAAATAATGTCGGTAAAGAAACTTGTTGGGATTTAAAAAAACGCGTGCTCAAGTGGAAAAAGAAGAGCACTCAAATATGCAATAGT
>MDTG01323896.1_pt1 | contig 13354 bp, 10 predicted proteins | sample 811421 | NCBI WGS metagenome assembly MDTG01 (sample SAMN05326645, study PRJNA326480) | marine metagenome | isolation source: seawater | place: Pacific Ocean: South East | collected 2011 | reverse complement strand
AAATTTTACTAATCAAATTACTTATATTTTATTCTTGCAAACTTTTTTCTTTTCTATTAGAACAGGCTTAATATCATCTTTAGTTGGTTTTATAATTATTTTTGTAATTTTTTATCTCATTAAAGTTTTGCATTCTTATTTTTATAAGAAAAAATTAATTTGATTTTCCCTTGCTATTTAGTAAAATTCTTTTTAGGGGATATCTTATTTGATAAATAATTATGAATCTAAAAGGAAAGATACTAATATTAGGTTCAATTGATGCGTCTCTAAGAATTGAGTTAGCAAAGAATTTTTCAAAAAAAGGTTTTGAAACTATTATTGCTGGATCAGAAGAAAAAACTATATTTTTAAATTCAAATATTAAATATTATTATTTTGATCTCTCTAAAAATTTAAATTTTTTCAAAATGATCAAAACAATATTCGCAATTAAATTGATAATCGAAAAATGTAAGCCTGATATAGTTCAATCATTTGATGCTGATATTTGTTTTTATTCTGCTTTAGCTTGTAAAATGTCTAGTTATAAAGTAAATTCAATAGCTACTATAAATGGATTAGGAAGATATTTTTCAACATTATCTATAAAAAATATTTTTGGAAGATTAATTTATTTATTTACGCAGTTTTTAACAGCAAGACTCCATCATATTCTTATTTTCCAAAATCATGAAAATAAAAAATTATTTAAGAAGTTCCATTTATGTAATAAAAAAAATATAAGAGTCATATATGGATCGGGAGTTGATTTTAAAAATCAAATAGAATTTAATAAAAAAATCGATAATAAAAAATCAACGGAGGTTCTATTAGTAACAAGAATTATAAAGGAAAAAGGCATTATAGAATTTCTTAAAATAGCTGAAAATTTCGACAAATATTCCAAGAACTTCTCTTTTAGTTTGATAGGAGGAGTAGATGAAAAAAATAAATATCTTAAAAAGATTATAAAAACATATGATAAAAGACTAAGCAATTTTAAATGGTTTGGAGAATTAAGACATGAACAGGTAAATAGTATGTTAAGTAAAAGTGATATTTTCTTATACCCAAGTTTTTATAGTGAAGGAATTCCAAGAGTTTTACTAGAAGCTGCAAGTCATAATTTGTATATTATTAGCTATGACATGCCAGGGTGTAATCAAATAGTTATTGATAAAGTGAATGGAGAATTGATTGATTGTGATCAACCTTTAGATACTTTTATTCAATCTATTAAAAATTTTCAAAATAATAATGATAAAGAAACAAAAGACTTTAATAAATTCTTAATTAAAAAGAAATTTGACATAGAAGTTATTGCAGATAATTATCTTTCAGTTTATTCAGATATTATTAATAAAAGGATTGAAAAATAAAAATAGATACTTTGTAGCTATTTCATATCAGGTAGTATTCTAAATAATAGTTATATAATTTTTGTTGATTTTTATTTAATCATGTGTGGTTTTACTGGAATTTGGAGAAGTAAACTCTCTACGAACTTAGAAATAAATAATATTTTAAGAAAAATGAATAATGAGATAATTTTAAGAGGCCCTGATGATGAAGGTTATTGGGTTAATGAAGATTCTGGTATAGGTATATCTCATAGGCGTCTATCAATAGTTGATTTAAGTACAGCTGGTAAGCAGCCAATGCTCTCTTTTAATAATAGATTTTTAATTGCTTTTAATGGTGAAATATACAACCATAATTCTTTGAGAAAGAAGATTGAAAATGAAAAATATTTTTTTAAATGGAGAGGAAATTCAGATACTGAAGTTTTTCTTGAGTATATATCCAATTATGGATTATTAGATGCTCTTGCAAGTGCAGTTGGAATGTTCAGTTTTGTTATTTGGGATAAAAAAATGAAAAAAATATTTCTAGTTAGAGATAGATTCGGAGAAAAACCTCTTTATTATGGTTGGGATAAAAATGGTCAAGATGCCTCTTTATTTTTTGCCTCTGATTTAAGTTGCTTTAAAAAAATTAAAGAATTTGAAAAAAACTTAAAAAATAAATCAATCAATCAATTTTTACAATATGGATTTATTTCTCAACCAGATAGTATTTATGAAAATGTTTATCAAGTAGAGCCTGGACATATACTCGAATTCTCAGATGATAAAAGTGGGAAATATTTGAGGAACAATAAGCATCAAAAACTTAAATGGTGGTCCAAAATTGATCAATTTAAAAAAGACTCAATAAATTTAAAAGAAATTGATTATTGCTCATCTGATATTAACCAAGTAGATTTATTTGAAAAACTGCTAATAGAGTCTGTTATTTTACAATCTTATTCAGATGTACCAAGTTGTGTTTTCTTATCTGGAGGTATTGATTCAAGTTTAATTGCATCTTTATTAGCATCCACAAAGGGGTCAAAGATTAATACTTTTACTCTAGGATTCCCTGATTTTAATAATGATGAGATTGCATTTGACGAATCAAAACACGCTGAAGAAGTGGCAAAATTTTTAAATTCAAATCACTACTCAATTGATCTAAGTCCAAATCAAGTCCTTGATATAATTCCGAAACTTACTGATATTTATAGTGAACCATTCTCTGATGAATCTCAAATACCAACATATTTAATCTCAAAATATGCAAGTGAAAGTGGTATTAAAGTTGCTTTAGGCGGTGATGGGGGGGATGAATTATTTGGGGGCTATAATAGATATTTATTCGCCCCTAAAATAAGAAATATATTTGGCAAATTGCCATATTCCAGCAAAAAATTAATTGCAAGAGTAATAGAAAATATTCCTTTAAGTAGTAAAGGACTATATCAAGATAAAAAAAATAAATTAATTAATGCAATAAAAAATTCAGCTTCTAATAATCAAATTTATAATGCACTTCTTCAGACTGGAATAAATAATCAATTAATAAATAAAAGTATTTTTATGGAATTAAAAAAAACACTTCCAGAGCATAATACATTTGAAGAACAACTCATGCTTGGAGATCTAGATAATTATTTGCCGTCAAATATTTTGGTTAAAACAGATAGGGCTTCTATGTATTCGAGCATGGAGATAAGAGCTCCTTTTTTAGATCACAGATTAGCTAAGGTGGCCTTTGAATTAGATCTTGAAAGAAAAATTAAATATGGAAATTCAAAAATTTTACTAAGAGAAATACTAAGTAAATATCTACCTAAAAAATTAATTAATAGACCTAAGTCAGGTTTTACCATACCATTAAGTTCTTGGTTAAGAGGACCACTAAAACAATGGGCAGATGATCTTTTGTCATCAGAATTACTAAAAAAACAAGATTATTTAAACTATATAAAGGTAAATAAATTATGGACAGATCATTTAGAATTTAACGCAAATAATGCTAATAAAATATGGACTATTTTGATGTGGCAATCTTGGATTTGTGAAGAAAAATCATCATAAGAAATATTAAAATTTAATTTTGGTAGTATAGAAAAGTATTTATTAAAATCTCCTTTGACTTATTGTTACATAGGTGGGTATGGAAGAAGCGGATCAACCTTGATAGATATAATTCTTGGCAATCAAAAAGATGTTATTAGTTTAGGAGCTATAGATAATATTTGGAACTGGATTGATCAAGATAATAAATGTGCATGTGAAGCAACACTAGAGGATTGTGATTTTTGGAGTAAGATTTTAGTTGAAACTGAAAAAAGACTTTCTTTTAAATATTCAAATAAAGAAAAAAATCAATTATGTAAAAGTTTTGAATCTATTTACGGAATAAAATATCTAATTTTAGGTAAATTTTATAAAGATAAATTATCCAAATATATAGAATTGCAAAATACTTTTTTAGAAGTTATTAAAGAATTTACTAAAGCCAAAATAATAGTTGATTCATCAAAAACAACTTACGATTCAATTTTGAGGCCATTTCTTATAGGAAAATATGTTGAAAAAAATATATTATTAATACATTTAAAAAGAAAATTAGGTGGTGTTACTTGGTCATCTATGAAAAAAGCTGGAAGTCCTGAAAGGAAAAGATTAATTAAATCCAAGTTTATTATTTTTCTAAAATCTTATTTTTCTTGTATAGTCACTGATTTACTTACAACAATTATTTATAGCAAAAGGAATTATTATTTCAGTCTCAAATATGAAAATTATGTTTCTAAAAATGGAATTAAAATAATTCAAAAAATTTTTGAAGAGTTCGCAGTTGACCTGAAAAATAAAATAGTATTTAAAAATCTAAAAAGTTATAACTCTTTCCATAATATTGGAGGTAATAGATTAAGATTTGAGAAAGGTATTAAGATAAAATATGATGAAAGCTGGATTAAAAACCAGAAATTATTTTTTAAATTTCTTTGTTCTATTGGAGATCTAATTAGATATTATTAAAATAATGTTTAAAAAAAGAAAAATCTGCTTTTTACTAAATAAATTAAATTATGGGTGTGGACCTTATCAGAGAGCAATAAGATTTAAGAATTCAAAATATAGTGTAGATATTATTTCATTATTCGATTCACAAAATCAAATTGAATCTACAGCTTCAAAAATGTCTCTAGGGAGCAATAATTACAAACTTATAGGTTTAAGACAAAAAGGAATTATAGGAATAATTAAATCAGTTATTTTTATTGTAAAGCAGGATTATGTATTGATACATGCATCTCATAGAAGAGCAATTTTATGCTCATTAATAGCTAGAATTTTTTCAAAAAATATTAAAGTTGTAGGATTTGAAGGTATTGTTTTTAATAAACTTAATAGAAAGGATTATTTTATTTCTAAAATTCTTTCATATTTTTGTGATGGAGTAATATGTGTTTCAAAAACTGTTTATCAAGATAATGCAAATAAAAAAAATAATAATAATAGAATAAAAATCTATAACGGTGTTGATCTTAAAGAGATTATTGAACATAAGGAAAGTAAAAAAGGAGGTAAAGAATTACACCTTGTTATGGCCTCAGACTTTCGGCCAGAAAAAAAAATTGAGGATGTAATTTTAGCTTTAGATCTCTTTAATAAAAAATATCCTCTAAAATATTTTAAACTTCAGATATTTGGAGCTCAAAGTAATAAACTTTATACAAGTTATATAAAAAAAATTTTATTAAATACAAATATTTCAAATAGAGTAAAAATTAGAGGATTAGTTACAAGACAAGAGCTATATAAGGAATTATGGAGCTCTGATTTATTTTTACTTTCTTCTTCTAACGAGGGACTTTCGGAATCATTGGTACAAGCTATGGCATGCAAGCTACCCGTAATATGTTCTAATATCAAACCTAATAAAGAAGTTATTACAAATAATTCAAACGGACTAGTTTACGAATTAGGAAATATAAATGAACTTTGCGAATGTATAAAAACTCTATATAGTGATCATGAGTTATGTTCAAAATTCAGTAAAAATAGTTATGACTTTGTTAGAGAACACCTTAATATTAATGATGTAGTAATCTCTTATTCAAATTACTTTGAAAAATTAATTAAAAACAATGGCCCTAAATAGTTTAAGTTTTCACTCAAAAAAAATAAGTCAACTTATAGAAGATTTAAACTTAGAAGACGATAATAATTTTCTAACGAAAAGAATTTATAGACCTTTATCTTATAGATTATCGGCAATATTTTATCAATTAAAATTATCACCAAACTTTATAACTTTTATTTCTTTTATATTTATTGTATTAGGATTTTTATTTACCATTAGTGATCAAAATTCTCTTATAATTTGTGGATTTATATCGTTTGTTTTCTATCATATACTTGATCAATGTGATGGAAATATTGCAAGATATACTTCTACATCTTCGAATCTAGGTGACTTCCTGGATACTATTGTTTGTTATATTTATTTATTTATTCATCCTTTATCATATATTTTTTTACTTGCTAGCAGAGATCAATTATCTATTAATAAATTTACTTTTTTAATAATTGGGTCATGTCTATTACCTATTTTAGGAAGACTTTTCTATCAGAAATCATTAAAATATAAAAGAGAAAATTCATCATCACAACAATTATTTAAAGTTAATAAAGATACTAAAAGTTTAAAATCCAATTTATATAAAATTTATATTAATATTTTTGGTCCACAAGGTTTTGTAACTTTAATATCATTCATATTTGCTTTGAATTCATCTAGATTTCTTGATTTGGTTTATACATATATCTCTTTTATAGAGATTATATTATTATTTTTTGCAACTTATTTTTTAATAAAAAACCTAAAGTAAAATATGAATTTATTTTAAATTCTGATTAATTGTTATAATATAAATAATTTAGGCTTAAATAATTTGTAAATCATTAAAAATATGGATGAAGTAGATAATGAATTAAAAACAATTCTTAATTCAATTAAAAGAAATAAAAAATTAGTTGGTTTTTTTACTTTAGGAACTATATTTTTAGGAACATTATTTGCTTTTACTGCAAAACCTGTGTGGGAAGCAACTTTTCAAATAGTTCTGAATGTTGAAGATGAAGAAAATAAATTACCCACAAACAATTTGCCTGCAAATTTACAAAATTTCATTGGTACTAGAAGTGGAAGTGAATTAAAAACTCAAGTACAAATACTTCAAAGTACCTCTATTTTAAAACCTATATTCGATTATATTGTCGATGAAAAAGAAAAAAAAGAAGGGAAATTAATTGATTTGAAATATAATAACTGGAAAAAGAAAAATATAAAAGTTAAATTAATTGAAGAAACAAAAGTTTTAGATTTTAAATTAAGAGGTAATCATAAAGACATTATCATGAACGCTATAAATAAAGTTTCAGAAGAATATCAAATTTATTCAAGAAATAAAAAAGAAGAAGAACTTAATAAATATTTGGAATACCTTGATAATCAAATTATGATTTATAGGAATTCAAGTCTTCAATCTCTTAGTGATGCGCAGGAATATGGGATTAATAATAATCTTAATGCAATAACTGGAGAACTTAATTTTGATCTAAATCTAAATCCATATTTTAATACTGATTTAGTAAGGGCTGAAGCAACTAATAATATAAGGGAGCTAAAAGAAAAAATTAAACAACTGAGGAAGATCCAAGATTTATCAACTCCAGCTCCTTTAACAACCTTGTATCCTTTAATTATTGAAACAAACTTATATCTGACATATCAAAACATAGAAAAAAATTTAATTAACAAGAAAATAAAATATAAGCCAAATGACATCGCTATAAAACTTTTGCGCGAACAAAAAAAGGCACTACTTTCTTCTTTGAAAGAAATGACACTTAGCGGTTTAAATGCTCAATTAATAGAAGCTGAAACCAAAAAAAATTCATCAACAAGACCCAAAAACATTATTAAAAAATATAATGAACTCATTAGAAAGTCATATAGAGATAATCAAACCCTAAATAATTTAGAAGATTCAAGAACAATTTATGCTTTAGAAAAAGCAAATCAGAAAGATTTGTGGAAATTGATTTCAATACCAGAATTATCTGATGAACCAGTATATCCCGAAAAGAGCAAAATTATATTTTTAAGCTTAATTCTAGGTCTACTTTTAGGATCCTCCGTTGCGTTGGTATCTGATGAGAGAAGTAATATTATTTATTCTTTTGATGAATTAAAAAAATTAATTCCCTATAAATATTTGTTTGAAATAAATAATTTTAATAATTTAGAAGATTTATTAATTATTCTTGAAAAATATATATTTAATGACCCTAAAAACGATGAAATTGAATTTTTTCTTATAGGTAGCTTTAATGAACAAATAAGAAATAATTTAGAAACTAAATTTAATGATTTATTTGATAATAAAAAAATAATTTTCAATAATTCTACTATCTCAAGAAATATTAATGCTCAACATCTTTTAATTACAGGTACTGCAATTTTAAAAAGAAAACAATTAAATTATGCTATTAAAAACTTCAATCTCCAAGATCTTAATCTGGTTGGATGGATAAACATAAAATAAACCTCAGATGTTAAATTTTTATTATACAAAAAATTAATAACTTTAAAATATTATGTCTAACAAAGGGATACCTTTTCACAAACCATTTATAAATGAAAATGAGATCAATGAGGTTGTAGATACACTGAAATCTGGTTGGTTAACATCTGGTCCAAAAGTAAAACTCTTTGAACAAAAATTCGAGAGCCTCTACCCTATTGGATTTAATGCTTTAGCAGTAAGTTCTGCAACTGCAGGTCTCCATCTCGCATTAGAATCGTATGGAATAAAAAGAGATGATGAAGTAATAATTCCCACTCATACTTTTACTGCTACTGCAGAAGTTATTGAATATATGGGTGCAAAACCTATTTTCTCTGATATTGAAAAAGATACTTTATGTTTAAGTACAAAAAAAATTGAACCGTTAATAACTAAAAAAACAAAATTAATAATGCCCGTTCATTTTGGGGGGTTACCTTGTGATAATGATAAAATTTACGAACTAGCTAGTAAATATTCTTTAAATGTAATTGAAGATGCTGCTCATGCGTTTCCTGCCAAATATAAAGGTAAATTATTAGGATCAAATGATAACGGGATTAAAGTTTTTAGTTTTTATGCGAATAAAACAATTACAACTGGCGAGGGAGGAATGATTGTAGTAAAAGATAAAAACCTTTCAAACAGAATGTCTATAATGCGAACTCATGGAATTGATAGAGATGTTTATGGAAGATATACATCAATCAAAAAATCTTCTTTTTACCAAGTAGTAGCTGCTGGATTTAAATATAATATGCAAGATCTGTCTGCTTGTTTAGGAATACATCAGCTGGATAAAGCATTTATTATGAATGAAAAGAGAGCAAGGATTGCTGCAATATATGATGATAATTTTAGTGATTTACCCGTAATACTTCCTAGTAAAGCATGCGGAAACTCCACACATGCTTGGCATCTATATGTATTAAGGCTAGAAGAAAACTTATCAATCTATAGGGATGAAGTTGTTGATTATCTTACAGAAGCAAAGATAGGAACTTCTCTTCACTATATCCCTTTGCACAGGCATAAATACTGGCAGGAAAAATATAATTTAGATTCTCATGAATTTCCAAATAGTGATATGGCTTATCTATCATCGATTAGTCTACCCATTTATTGTCAAATGAGTAATGAAGATATTGAATACATTTGTTCAAAGGTAAAAGAAGCAATAAATAAAATTTGTTTTAAATAGATTGTAAATTTTTAACAAAACTTACTTAGATGAAATTTAGAGAATTTTTAAATTCTGTTTTAATTGGGATTAACAATTTTTATATTGTTTAAATTTCCCAAAAAATCAGTAAAGTTTATCTCTGGTACAAAAGGGAGATATGGTTGAAAATAAGTTCCATTTCTAGAATACAATCCTATGATATAAGTAATTGGTTCTTTATAAATTGGTAAATTAGAGTAGTCTTTGATTAAACCATTTTGAATTGCTATAGGGTAAGAATTTGGTTCATTATTTTTATCTAACAGTACAAATCTCTCAGTACTATCAATACCTAACCAACCTCTTGAGGTTAAAACTTCTGTTGTGGCATGTGAACCTGAGCTTTGTACTAGAAGATTCAAATAACCTCTTTTTGAAGTTCTATTTAAATGTATATGTCTGATTTGAAAACCATAAATTTGTAATGCTTGCTCAGTAATCCTTGCTCTATCAGTACAACAAGCAGTATTTGCAGTGATTACTTTTTTAGATCCTAAATTTGTGAATTTACCTCTACAGGTGGTACCTTCAATCAAATCTAGTTGTGCTTCTTGAACAGCTTTAATACATGTAATTTCGTTGTCATAAGAACTGATATTTGAGCATTCTTTATCTATATTTAAAAGGTTTGTTACTTCATAATCCTCTTGGCTGATCGATTTACTAACTCTTATGGAAGTAAAAATATAAGATAAAGCAGCTATGCACAATAATGTTGCATATAATTTAAAGTTTTTAACCAACATATTCATCATTATTTATGAAAATATAGCATTTTTTATTTTTATTTACCAATGAAGCTATTTTAAATTTCATGAAATTTCTAATAATTTTTTTCTTTACAAAAAAAATCGCTTGTTCTGGGGACTTTCTTCCTACATTCAAAAATTTCTTATAATATTTGATATCTTATCCTCATTTCCCCCACAAGCTTTTGTATTAGTTTCTTATTAATGATTTGAGAGTTATTTATCATGAACAAGTCAATATGATTAAAATTTGCTTAATTCATAATTAATAATTATTTAAATGATACAACCCATCAAACTCAAGTATGATGTTCTGCTAAAAAGATATGAAGGTGGTTTTTGTTAATAGAGCTAAAGTTTCATAAAGGACTTTTTAATGAATTTAATTGCATTACAATAATATTTTTATAAATAATTTCACCTAAGTTAAAGCACATTAATTAAAATAATCTTTTTTATTCTTTTTATATTCATTAACAAAATTAATCAAATCGTTTTCACTTAAATTATTTAAAAAAGAAGGAAAAATTATATAGTATATTGTATAAATTAAAGTTAATATTTTTTTTGAAAAAGATTTTTTCTTGTTTTCTTTAATAGTCAATATTAATTTAAAAGGTAAAATATATTCTTTATATAAAATTTCTTTTTCCATAGTTGCATTTTTAAGTATATCTTCTTCGTTTCTAAATAAGATTGTTGCTCTAGAGGTAATACCTGGCTTGTTTTGGAGAACTTTTTCCCAAAGTTCATTAGATTTATCAACATACATAGGTACTTCGGGGCGATATCCAATAAAAGATATCGAACCATTGACGACGTTATAGAGCTGAGGTAACTCATCAAGCTTAAATTTCCTTAAAATTTTTCCAAGTTTTGTAATTCGCGAATCATTTGAAGCTGTTATTTGCACTTGAGAATTGTTTATTTTCATGGTCCTAAATTTATATAATTTGAATCGCTTTGCATTCAAACCTACCCTTTCTTGAGAAAAAAAGATTTCTTTGCCATCAATAAAAAAAATTAAAAATGAAATTATAAAAAGGATAGGTAAAAATAAAAAAATTAAAAATATTGCAAAAATTCTTTCTAAAATACTCGATAAAGAAAAGTTCATATATTAAAAAGATATAGTAGGTTAATTTAATGATGCCTCATAAAATTAAAAATTTGTTTATATTTTTTTATTATGAAAAATATTTAAATTTTTTTAATTTTAAACTAAGAAAATGTCATTTCTTATGAAGAAGAGATTTAAAACCTTATCTTTCAAACTTTTTATTTTTAGAATCTAATTTTCCCAAAGTCGAATAATTATTTAATTTTAATGCCGAAAATTTTATTAAATGAAAGAATTTTTATTGCCGGTTCTAAAGGAATGGCAGGTTCTGCAATTTTGAAAGCTTTAGAAAAATGTGGATACGGATCTAATTCTTATGGTGGAAAGCTTTTATTACCTGACAGGAATGAATTAGACTTATTTAATATAAAAGCTTTAGAGGATTGGTTCTCAAGAAATAAACCAACAGTAGTTGTATTGGCTGCAGCTAAGGTGGGAGGGATACTTGCGAACTCAGAAAGTCCTGCAGATTTCCTTCTTGAAAATATAAAAATCCAAACAAATGTTATTGAAACATCTTGGAGGTTTGGTGTTAAAAGGCTACTTTTTCTTGGAAGTAGTTGCATTTATCCAAAATACGCTGAGCAGCCAATATTAGAGGAATCACTTTTAAATGGTTCTTTAGAACCTACTAATCAGTGGTATGCAATTGCAAAGATTGCAGGTCTTAAATTATGTGAATCTTTAAGATTACAATATGGATTTGATGCTATTTCTCTTATGCCTACAAATCTTTATGGTCCAGGTGATAACTATCATCCAACTAATAGTCATGTAATGGCTTCATTAATAGCTAAGTTTTCTAAAGCAAAAAAAGAGTCTAGAAAATTTGTTGAATGTTGGGGAACAGGGAAACCCTTAAGAGAATTCTTACATGTAAATGATCTTGGTGATGCAGTTGTATTTTGCCTTGAGAATTGGGATCCTAAAGATATTGGTGCTCCCAAGGATAGTAAAGGAAGAACATTGAATCATCTAAATGTTGGATCAGGTAAAGATATTTCTATTTTTGAACTAGCAAAAAAAATTGCGCACATAACCGAATTCAAAGGTGAAATATTATGGGATAAAACTAAACCTGATGGTACTCCAAAGAAGCTATTAGATGTAGATAATATTTTAAGCTTAGGATGGTCTCCCAAAATCAAATTAGATCAAGGATTAAGAGAAACTATAAATTCTTATAGAGATAAAATATTGATATAAATTAAATCAAATTAAATTAAATCTATTAAAAATATATTTTATGAGAGAAGATGATAAAAAAAAGTAATTAAATCGAACTTAATCTTTAACCAAATTTAAAGTATTCAAAGGAACTTAATAAATCATGATTAGTAATTTTATTAAAATTTATTAATTTTCTCATTAACTTAAATAAATATTCGCAATCGTTAGATCAGCATTAATTAAAGCGTCATTTAATAATAAACATAAATATTTTTTTAATATTAATCTTATTAATATCAATTAATTGATCTAAAAGATTTTTAACTTGAAAAAGAGTTATTTGATTTGGTAAAAATTTCTAATAATTAAATTAATTTAATAATTTATATTTTTGCTTATTTTAAAATATTTATTATCTAAACATAAACGTATTTTTCAAAATATTCCACATAATTATTTTATCTTTAGACTTTAAACATTTTATTACCTCTTTAAAATAATCTTTCCAACTTTATTATTAAATATAATTAAAAATTTGAAAATCATTATTTTCATTTTCATATCAAAGATTTTTTAAGTAAGCTTTGTAAGATAAATAAATTTATAATTTTTATCTAACTTGAAAAATTTGAATTTTTAATAATAATTAAAATAAGTGTATGGAGAAAAAAATTAAATATCAAAAAAAAAGAGTTTTATTTTCATTATCAATTGTTTTTTCTCTTTTGATAATTATTTCTTTTATTTCATTAGCTAAAGGTTCAGTTTTTATTTCTATTAATGATATCTGGTTGGCAATATTTCAAAAAGGTGAACAAATTAATCAAACCATAATATGGAAACTTAGATTACCAAGATTATTAGCTTCACTCCTGGTTGGTTCTTCTTTGGGGATGTCGGGAGCTCTACTTCAAGGGATGTTGAGGAATGGCTTAGCAAGTCCATATTTATTAGGGATATCTGCTGGTTCAGGATTAGTAATCGTATCAATTATTACTTTTGGTTTTGCACAAATATTTATACCAATTGCTTCATGGTTAGGTGCAATATTAACAACTTTAATTGTTTATCTTCTTGCTAGGAGAGGAAATAAAATCTCTATAGAAAGACTAATTTTAGGAGGAGTTGCAGTAAGTAGTTTATTT
>MDTG01304108.1_pt1 | contig 13354 bp, 9 predicted proteins | sample 811421 | NCBI WGS metagenome assembly MDTG01 (sample SAMN05326645, study PRJNA326480) | marine metagenome | isolation source: seawater | place: Pacific Ocean: South East | collected 2011 | reverse complement strand
TTTTCATCATAACTACTAATACTAATGTCGTATGGAATAAAATCTTGTCCGTTTATATTGGTAGGAGTGATGTTTGTCCAGGTTTGTCCTTTATCATTTGTTTTCCAGATTTTTTTGTCTCCCCACCAGCTTTCCCAAGTAGCAACATAAATTACATTTGGATTATTCCAGGATACTTCTATAGATGTTACCTTATCATTAAAATGGTATATAGCTTCGTAAGACTTTCCATTGTCTTTTGTAATCCATAATGTAGAGTCATTTCCAATGTAATGCCAATTAAAACAAGTAGGATAGAATTCCATTTGAGATGACTCTCCAATAATATATGACGCATTTGGTTTAAGATCAACAGAAAATGTAGAGATGTTTAAATTTCTATCACCTGAAAGTATTTTTCCTCCATAGTCACTGTATGCCATCCTTGGATTCCCATAATTTACAAAGCCTCTAATATTATCTCCTCCGTCAGTAGAAATCCAATTACCTAAATATGTGTTGTTATCTTTTAATAGTGTTCCGTTATGATATGTGCCTCCTAACATTACATTGCCGTCCTTAAATCCTGAACCAAATCCCCAAAAATCAGTACCAGCGATACCAAACATTCTTTTAGTTATACTGTCTCCATAATTGTTTGAATAAAAGACTCCTCCGTCTGAAGCAAACCAAAGATCATTTCCAAAATAATTTATATCATGAATATCTGCATGAACATAGCCTTTTTTATATGGGTGACTCCATTTAGATGGACATGTAAATGTAATTCCTCCATCATTAGAAACCCAATGATTAACTCCTCCAACATGAATTATGTCTGCATTGTAAGGATTAACTGCTAATGCTAAATCATAGTAGTATTGACCTCCATCATCGCTTCCATCGTCTTGCCAACCCATCATATTAATATTATTTACAGAAGCTATACCACCTTCTTGAATTCCACAACATCTAAAATTCCAATTTTCTCCATTATCATTACTAACATATAATCCATATAATCCACTCCCTCCGTTAATAGACCCTGTGCAAAGCGCTACAATTTTATTCGGATCTGCAACACTTACAGCTATCTCAGTTCTTTTTTGTTCATCATTACTAGACGGATTTGGCCATCCATTACTAAATTGAATTAAACTGTTTCCTCCATCAACTGAACGATAGAATTCTGTTCTATTTGATATTTGTTTGATAAAGTAAACTGTATCTGTATTAATCGGATGAAACTCAATTTCTTGAAATGATCCAGACATAATTGTTGAAAAAGAGTCTCCTCCATTAATTGATTTATATAATCCATTATTTGTTGCAACAAAAATTATTTGATTATTGTTTGGACTTAGTTTAATATCTGTTATAGAATGTGATAAGTTTGTAAAAACAGCATCACCAATTATATTCCAATTATTCCCTCCATCAGTGGTTTTATATATTCCTCCATTTCCACTAATATAAACGGTATTAAAATCTAGAAAGTCAATTTCAATAGAGTATACTTTATTTAATTTAATGTCTTTAGTTATTAGAGACCAATTATTTCCTTTGTCAGTACTTTTCCATGCTCCAGCTGTTGCTGTACCTGCATATACAACATTAGGGTTACTTAGTGATTGTTCTACAGTATATATGTGGGATGATCCTGGAGCATAACTTCTACTTGCTGCGTTTATATCAAAATCCCATGGACCAATGCATTGCCATTGATTATTGTTAATACTTGACTTAATATGTGATTCTGAAATTTCTCTACTAAAACTCCTAATCCATCTTTTGTAATATTGAGTATGTTTATTTTTTATAAATTTATTTTCTTTATAATAATCTGTGTATAGATCAATTACTATATCTGCTTTTACACTGTCACAATACATTTGTTGGGCCCAAAACGGAATTGATCTTGAATTTTTATCATATTCAATTTCATTTTGAGCTAATAAATTTGTATTTAAGATAATAAAAAAAAGAAATATTCGTTTAGACATATATTTTACTAATTTTTTTGTACTTTATTAATATAAATTTTTAAAAAATTAGTCGTGATTTTAGAGGTTGAAATTTTTCTTGACTTCTTCTATACAATCTAATTTTTCCCATGTAAATGTTTCTACTTTAAATTCTTTATTTTCACCATTAATTTTAAATGTAACTATTTTTTTCTCTGGATTTCTGCCCATATGACCATAAGCAGCTGTTTCTGAATATATAGGTGTTTTTAATTTTAATCTATTAATGATTGAAGCAGGTTTTAAATTAAAACATGGCATGTTTTTTATGATATTTGCTATTTCACTATCATTTATATTTACATTTGAAGTGCCATATGTGTCAATAAAAATACCCATAGGTTCAGCAACTCCAATAGCATAACTAACTTGAACCAACATTCTTTCAGCAATTCCAGCAGCTACTAAATTCTTAGCAATATGTCTTGTAGCATAAGCAGCAGATCTATCTACTTTGCTTGGATCTTTTCCAGAAAAAGCTCCACCACCATGAGCTCCTTTTCCTCCATAAGTATCTACTATAATTTTTCTTCCGGTAAGACCAGTATCTCCATGAGGACCTCCAATAACAAATTTTCCTGTAGGGTTTATATGATACTTCTCATCTCCAAATAAATTTTGATTTTTCAGAGATAGTTGATCTTTCACTCTAGGTATTAAAATTTTTTTTATATCATTTTCAATTTTTAATTGCATATTTTCTTCTTCAGCAAAATCATCATGTTGAGTAGAGATAACAATATCTGTAATCCTTTTAGGTGTATGATCTTCATTATATTCTAAAGTGACTTGTGATTTTGAATCAGGTCTTAAATATGGCATTTTAGAAGTATTTTTCCTAATGTAAGCTAGTTCAATTAGTATCTTATGAGAGATGTCTAGAGCTAAGGGCATAAAATTTTCTGTTTCATTTGTAGCATATCCGAACATCATTCCCTGGTCTCCAGCTCCTTGTTCTTTATGTAAGCCTTCTCCTTCTTCAACTCCTTGTCTTATATCTGATGATTGTTCATGTATGGCCGAAATTACTCCGCAACTGTCAGCATCGAATTGATATTCAGATTTAGTATATCCAATCTTTCTAATTACATTTCTAGCTATTTTCTGAACATCAACATATCCATTAGTTTTAACTTCTCCACTTAATACTGTTAATCCTGTAGTGACTAAAGTTTCGCATGCTACTTTAGAGTTAGGGTCTTGCGCTAAGAAGTTGTCTAATAATGCATCTGAAATTTGATCTGATACTTTATCTGGATGTCCTTCTGATACTGATTCTGATGTAAAAAAATATGACATTTTATTTATTTATTTATTTATTATTTAATTATACATGAAAAGATTTGTGATTTGGATGTTTTTTTATGAAATTACTTTTTAGCATTTTTTTTAGTGGTTGCAATCGTCCAAATCTTTCCACTTTTCATTCGTGCAAATATAAAAAAATTATAATTCTATTTTTATGATTTGATTCGATATTTGAACATATTATATCTTTTTCTATTAAATTAATTAAAAATAATTGAAATTAGTTATTGTATATTTGCTATTGTGAAAGGTATTGTTATTAAATCTACAGGAAGTTGGTATTTGGTTAGACTTATAGATGGAGATATTGTTAAATCCCGACTTAAAGGGAAGTTTAGAAATAAGTTTATAGATAGTACCAACCCGATAGTAGTTGGAGATAAAGTTGTTTTAGAAAAAGATGAGAATGATTTTATGATATCAGAGTTGTTAGACAGAAAAAATATTATTGTAAGAAAATCTGTAAATCTTTCTAAAAGAAATCATTTAATCGCTTCAAATATAGATCAGGCAATTTTATTTGTTACAATAAATTACCCAAAAACATCCACAACTTTTATAGATCGTTTTTTAGTTTCCGCTAATGCATTTGGCGTGGATGTCATAATTGTCATTAACAAAATAGATTTATATAATCAAAACGAGATAATAAGTGTAGATAAACTTGAAACATTATATTCAAAAATAGGATATAAATGTCTTTCAATATCAATATTGAATGATAGTTTAGATATATTAAAAGACCTTTTAATCAATAAAACGACTTTAGTTTCTGGGCACTCAGGCGTAGGAAAATCAACACTAATAAATAAATTAATTCCTAATCTAAATATAAAAACTAAAGAAGTTTCGTCACTATATAATCTTGGAAAGCATACTACAACTTTTTCTGAATTGTATGAATTAAATCTAAAATCAAATATAATAGATACCCCTGGCATTAAAGGTTTTGGATTAACAGAAATTAAAAGAAATGAGATTTCAAAATATTTTAATGAATTTTTGAATATACAATCAAAATGTAAATTTCATAATTGTCTTCATATAAATGAGCCAGATTGTATGATTAGACAAGAAATATCTAAAGGCAATATTGCTAAAAGTAGATATAAAAGCTATTTAAATATGTTGAGTGAAGAAGATAGATAAATGCAATTATGAGAGCAGTTTTGCAAAGAGTTAAAAAAGCTAGTATTAGCATTAACAATAAAGAATTTGTTAGTATTTGTGAAGGAATTCTTATTTTTATTGGAATTGAACACCAAGATGAAATATCAGATGCAAAATGGCTTTCTTCAAAGATTTCTAAATTAAGAATATTTTCAAAAGAAAACAATTTGATGAATTATTCAATTAAAGAAGTTTCTGGTGATGTATTAGTAGTAAGTCAATTTACATTACATGCAAAGGTGAAGAAAGGCAGTAGACCTTCATTTGTAAAATCAGCAGATAAATTACATGCAAAGAAAATATATAAAACCTTTAAAGATTTATTATCTAATGATCTAGATTTTAATGTAAAATCTGGTGAATTTGGAAAAGACATGCAGGTTTCTCTAATAAATGATGGTCCTGTAACAATTATTATTGATACAAAAAATAAAGAATAATGAAAATATCGAAATTACAAATACAAGTAGACGAATGGATTAAAAAATATGGCGTTCGTTACTTTAATGAATTAACTAACATGGCTATATTAACTGAAGAGGTAGGGGAGTTAGCAAGTATTATTGCTAGAAAGTATGGTGAACAATCATTTAAAAAAGAAGATAGTCATGATTTAGGTTCAGAAATGGCAGATATTCTATTTGTATTATTATGTTTGGCTAATCAAACTAATATTAATTTGGAGAAATATTTTAATGATAAGATTAAATATAAAACAAAGAGAGATTTGCAAAGACATAAAAAAAATAAAAAAATTAATTTATAATATTATTTAATATTTTTTACTTGGAATTCCAAATTCATAAATAATATCTATTTTATTTGAAATCGACATTATTCCAGGGTTAATCCCTAACTCACCTTCTGGAACTTCTACATTTAATTCTTTAAAATAATTGTCCCATACAATAGAAGTCTCATTAGTTTTTGGGTCTATGAAGGTCATTTTATTTAATTCAAAAATTGAATCTTTTGCAAAACATTCATAAATTAATTCAGAACAATAATATTTATTATTAGACATCAGGAAATAATCATCATAATCCATTTCCAATTTATTTAAGCAACATTTTATTGCATTTGGAATTATATAAAGATATTCTTTTTTTAATCTACCAACTATTGTTTTAGGATTGTTATTAGTATCATTAGAACGACTTAAGAATTCATCTAGGTTTGTTATTTGAACTTTAGGAGGTATAGCTTCTAATATTTTTAATGTGTCATTATACTTTACTACTATGCCAATATGTGAGAAGTTGTAGTTATTGTATCCTGGAGTTACTATTTCAATCGCTTCACATAATTCAGAAGAGTCTAAATCTTGAAATAAAATGTCTCCTTCCATTAAGTTAAAATTAGGAGAACAACATATGAAAAACATTGTAATATATAATAATGTAATTTTCATCAATGAAAAATAATTGGGAATTTATATGGTTTTATTTATTCAACTAAAATTGTAGTATGATTATTTTTCATTTCAATAACACCACCGTCAATTTCAAATTTTTTTATTTTTTCGTTATTTTCAGTAATCGTAATAACTCCTTTTATTAATATTGAAATAATAGGGGCGTGATTTTCAAGAATACCAAATTGACCATCAATTCCTGGTAATATTATAGAATTGACTTTTCCTGTATAAAGATTTTTCTCGGGTGTTATAATTTCTAAAAACATATTATTCTATTTCACTTCAGATAACATTTTTTCTCCTTTTTCAATAGCTTCTTATATTGAACCAACTAAATTAAATGCTGCTTCAGGGTATTGATCAACTTTTCCATCCAATATCATATTAAACCCTTTAATAGTATCTTGAATGTCAACTAAAACACCAGATAATCCTGTAAATTGTTCTGCTACATGGAATGGTTGAGATAAGAATCTTTGGACTCTTCTAGCTCTATGAACAGCTAATTTATCTTCTTCAGATAATTCATCCATTCCCAAAATAGCTATTATATCTTGTAATTCTTTATATCTCTGTAATATTTCTTTTACTTTTTGAGCGCAATTATAGTGCTCTTCTCCTACTACTTCAGCTGTTAGAATTCTTGATGTTGAGTCTAAAGGATCTACAGCAGGGTAAATTCCAAGTTCAGCAATTTTTCTTGATAGTACAGTAGTAGCATCTAGATGAGCGAAAGTTGTTGCTGGAGCTGGGTCTGTTAAGTCATCAGCTGGAACATATACAGCTTGAACAGATGTTATGGATCCATTTTTAGTAGATGTAATTCTTTCTTGCATAGTTCCCATTTCAGTAGCTAGAGTTGGTTGATATCCAACAGCTGAAGGCATTCTTCCTAATAGAGCAGAAACCTCAGATCCAGCCTGTGTGAAACGGAATATATTATCAACAAAAAATAAAACATCTTTTCCTTTACCTTCTCCTTGTCCATCTCTAAAGTATTCAGCTATTGTTAGTCCAGAAAGAGCCACTCTTGCTCTAGCTCCAGGAGGTTCGTTCATTTGTCCAAATACAAACGTAGCTTTAGATTCTGCTAGTTTATCTTTATTCACTTTTTCTAAGTCCCATCCTCCCTTTTCCATTGATTCAACAAATTCTTCTCCGTAATTTATTATTCCTGATTCTAGCATTTCTCTTAATAAATCATTTCCTTCACGTGTTCTTTCTCCAACACCAGCAAATACTGATAGTCCCCCATGTCCTTTAGCTATATTATTTATTAATTCTTGTATTAAAACAGTTTTTCCAACTCCAGCTCCACCAAACAGTCCAATTTTACCTCCTTTAGCATATGGTTCAATTAAATCAATTACTTTAATCCCTGTAAATAAGACTTCTGTAGCAGTAGATAGATCTTCAAATTTAGGAGCTTCCCTGTGTATAGGAATTCCAGATTTTTTGTCAAGATTCTCCATTCCATCAATAGCATCCCCTACAACATTAAATACTCTACCTTTTATTTTTTCTCCAGAAGGCATTTTAATTGCATCTCCAGTTGCTAATACAACAGCACCTCTACTAATACCATCTGTAGACTCCATTGATATAGCTCTGACAGTATCTTCTCCAATATGTTGTTGGCACTCAAGTATTAATTTTTCACCATTATTTCTTGTAATTTCTAAAGAATCATAAATATTTGGGAGTTCGTTTGTGTTGTCTTCAAATATTACATCTACCACTGGACCTATAATTTGAGAAACTTTACCTGTATTGTTTTTCATTTTATGTTTTTATATTAAAATTAATAAGATATTAAAATCAGTTCACAAAATTACTATTTTTTATTTGTACAACAATATAAACTATGTAAATAAATTTATGTGTAATTTTGAACAGTTTTTTAACATTTAATTTTGTGAAGATTTATAATTCAATTAATGATTTTTCTATAAGCTCAAATGTTGTATTGACTCTTGGGACATTTGATGGAGTTCATACAGGGCATCGATCTATTTTAGATCATTTAAGAAATGTTGCTAATAAAGTTAATGGAGAAACAGTTTTATTAACTTTTTATCCTCATCCAAGACATGTGATTTATCCAGATGATCAGGATTTAAAATTAATATCTACAATCGAAGAAAGATCATCTATTTTAGAAAGGTATGGATTAGACCATTTAATAATTGAGAAGTTTACTGATAATTTTTCTAGAATGAAGTCTGTAAATTTTGTTAGGGATATTTTAGTAAATAAGTTAAATGTTAAAGATTTAATAATTGGATATGACCATCATTTTGGAAGAAATAGGCAGGGTAATTATCAAGAGTTAAAAGACCTATCTTCTTTGTATCAATATAGATTAAGAAAGATTGATCCAAAGAAGTGTAATGGGGTGTCAGTAAGTTCTTCTAAAATACGAAAATTAATATTAGAAAACAATTTTTTGGTGGCTAATCAGTATTTAGGATACCCATATATGTTAGAGGGGATAGTGGTAAAAGGAAATAATAATGGATCTAAAATTGGATTTCCTACAGCTAATGTTTATATAGAGAACAAATGGAAATTAATTCCTAATGATGGCGTATATGCAGTTAAGGTTATTATTAATAACAAGCATTATATTGGAATGATGAATATTGGTTATAATCCTACGTTTAATGCAAGGATAAAAACTCTAGAAGTACATATATTAGATTTTAATAAAGATATTTATGGAGAAAAGATTAGAATATCATTTTATAAAAGAATACGTGATGAAAGAAAATTTAACGACATTAATCAACTTAAGGCAACATTAAATATCGATCAAAATAAAGTGAGAAATATATTTGATTATTAGTATATTATTTAACAATTTGAAGTTTAGCAAATTTCAATAATAATTTTTTTTGACCAATATTTTCAAATATAACTGTGGCTTTTTGATTATCTCCAAATCCGTCCAATTGTAGTATTTTGCCAGTTCCAAATATTTTATGTTTCACAATTTGTCCCTCTGTAAGATTAAGATTTATGTTATTAATAGGATTATTGTCTTGTTGAAACTTTAATTTTGGTTTTTTTCTTATTTTGTTATAGTTTAACTCTTTATATTTTTTTTTGTTAAAGTCTTTATTTATAATATAATTTTCATTTATTTCGGAAATAAATCTACTAGAATCTGAATCAATGTATTGCCCCCATTTAAATCTGATTTTTGCATATGATAAAAACAATCTTTTTTCAGCTCTTGTAATTGCAACATAAAACAATCTTCTTTCTTCTTCTAGTTCTGATTGACTATTAACGCTCATCATTGAAGGGAACAAGCCTTCTTCCATTCCTACAACAAAGACATATGGAAATTCTAGACCTTTAGAAGCATGAATTGTCATTAGTGTCACTTTATTATAATCTTCTTCTTTTTCATTGTCTGCGTCTGTAAGTAGTGAAATGTCTTTCATAAATTCAGATAAACTGACATTAGCATTGTTATCTGTAAAATCTCTAATACCACTTAATAATTCCTGAATATTTTCAAATCTACTAATTCCTTCAGGAGTGTTGTCAGATTTAAGATGTGTATATATTCCAGATTTTTTGATAATATATTCAGAGGATTCATATGCGTTCTTGTCTTTTGTTTCGCTAATAAATGTTTTAATTAAGTTTATATAATTTTCAAGTTTTATTTTTGTTCCTGAATTTATTTTAATTGGATTTTCTTCTAAAGTATTCAATATCTGCCAAATAGGCACTTTCTTTTCATTTGCGGCTATAATTAATTTTTGTATCGTTGTTGTTCCAATTCCTCTGCTTGGATAATTAATATTTCTCTTCAGAGCTTCATCATCATTAGTGTTTATAGATAATCTAAAATAAGAAATAATATCTTTTATTTCTTTTCGTTGGTAAAAAGATAATCCTCCATAAATTTTATAAGGTATGTTTAATTTTCTTAGAGACTCTTCAAGACTTCTAGACTGTGCGTTTGTTCTATATAAAATTGCAAAATCTTTGTAGTTGTAATTTTTTTGAAGATCAAAAATTGTATTAGAGACTAGTCTTCCTTCATCATTGTCACTAGAAGTTTCGCAGACAATTATTTTTTCGCCATCAATATTGTTTGTCCAAACATCTTTTTCAATTTGTTTTTCATTATGTTTGATGATAGAATTTGCAGCTTTTACAATATTTTGAGTAGATCTATAATTTTGTTCTAATTTGTATAATTTATAATTAGGATAGTCAACTTTAAAGTTTAGTATATTTTGAATATTTGCTCCTCTAAAAGAATATATTGACTGCGCATCGTCACCCACTACACATATATTTTCGTTAATTGCTACTAATTTTTTTATTATTAAATACTGAATATTGTTTGTGTCTTGATACTCATCTACAAGTGTATATTTGAATAATGTTTGATATTTAAATAATGTTTCAGGAGATTCAGTAAGAAGTTTGTATGTGTAAATTAGTATATCATCAAAATCCATTGCTCCTGACCTAAAACATCTTTGCTGGTACATAAAATATATCCTTCCAAATTCAGATCTCTTTGCTTTTAAGTCGGTATTTATTAATTCAGCATGGTTTTTATATCCTTCTGGAGTTATAAAATTATTTTTTAAAGAGGATATTCTATTTTGAATAACTCCTAATTTATAAATTTCTTTATCTAAATTTAATTCTTTAATAATACTCTTTAATAGACTCTTTGAGTCTGAGCTATCATATATTGTGAAGTTATATGGAAAATGAATTTTTTCTGATTCTGATCTAAGAATTCTTGAAAATACAGAGTGGAATGTTCCCATCCATAAGCTTTTTGATTTCCCTCCTCCTACGATTCTTTCAACTCTTTCTTTCATTTCCTTAGAGGCTTTGTTAGTAAAAGTTAGAGCAAGTATATGTTGTGGATTTATTCCATTATTTAATAAGTGAATTATTTTATATGTCAGTACTCGTGTCTTTCCTGAACCAGCGCCAGCAATTACCATTGAAGGACCCTCTAGTTGAAGAACTGCTTTTCTTTGATCTTTGTTTAAATCTTCTAAATAGTTATTCATGTAAATTTTAAAAACATTTCAAATTTAGTTATTAATGAATTATTATTTATCTAAATTTAGAAAGTTTTCGTATTTTTGTTATCCTTATTTTTCAGGATAAAATGATAAAAAAATATATAAATGTTAATAAGTATAAAAGTTTTAGTCATAATTTTTTGACAAATCTATTTATTGTATTGTTTTTTTTACCTTTACTTGCGTTTTCAAACCATTCAAATCCTGGTGGATCTGATTGCAAGTTAAGTTTAGTAAATATTATTGATGTTACTTGTCATTCTGGAGATGATGGAATCATTTTTGTGCAAGTAGATACTGGAGGAGGAATTTATCATTATTATTTAGAAATATTTAATTCTAGTTATCCATTAAATGGAGGTTGGCAACCGATGAGTCAGGTTCCTGCTCCAGGACAGTATACAAACATCAATGCTTTAAATTTCCCAAATTTATATTCAGATACATTTAGAGTTATCTTAGAAGATACAACTTTACAGTGTTATGATACAATTGGTTTTCCACAAATGAATATCGTTGTAAGCGAACCTTCAAATTTTTCAAATATTTCAAATATTTCAAATGCTTCAAATCCTATTACACCAGATGGATCAATATTTATAAATATTTCTGGAGGGACTAATCCATATTCATATATTTGGAGTGGACCTAATAATTTTTCTTCAAATAATAAAGATATAATAGGTCTTTATTCTGGTGTATATTATTTAAATGTTATTGACAGAAATGGTTGTGTTTTTCTTGATACTTTTTTTATTGATAATTTACAACCTTGTGGTTTTGGTTTTTTTAATATTGATGACCCAAATTGTTATGGATTTTCAGATGGAAATATTGAAATATATTCTGTATATGGCCAATCACCATATTTATATCAGCTAAGTAAATTTGACACAATAAATAGTCAATGGAGTATTATTAGTTCAATTGCAACAACAGATACTTTTTTTAATTTTATGTCTATTAGTTCAGGCACTTATCGTTATAGTATTAATGATGATGATGGATGTTTTGTTACATCAGTAAATTTTAATGTTGAAGATCCCTTGCCTTTAAATAGTTTGTTGTCTCCTAATTTTGCTACTACATCTATAACTTGTGATGGAAGTATTGTCAATTTTGTAACTGGAGGAACTTCACCATATCAACATACTTGGAATGGTCCTAATGCATACTCTTCTAATAATAATTCTGTAAATAATTTGTGCATTGGGACTTATTGTGATAGTATAGTTGATGCAAATGGTTGTCAGATTGAAGCATGTGCTGATGTTGATATTTTTCCTTCATGTACATTAGATTTGTTAGTTGATATTTCATCAGAAACCTGTAGATTGAATGATGGAATAATTGATATACAAATTCAAAATGGAATTGCTCCTTATCAATTTTCTTTAGATGGAGGTTTGAGTTACAGCACTTACTATTTGAATAATGAAATAATTATAGATTCATTGATTTCTGGAAATTATAATTTGATCGTTAGAGATGATTCATTATGTCAAACAAACTTTGGGATTATTAATTTGAGTAAATCTGAAAATCCTAGCATCGATTCAGTGAATTTAATTAATGAGAGTTGTTGCGGATTTGATGGTTCAATAGAGTTGTTTACCACACCTAATAGTTCATATTTAATTTTTTCAATAGATACATTTCAAACATTTCAAAACAATGCTATTTTTGATTCTCTTAATAGAGGAGATTATTTGTTTTTTATTGAAGATACTAACTCATGCATAGATAGTATAGAATTAAAATTGGAAGCAGATTCTTTTCCTAACATTAGCATGCAAATTGGTGTAACAGATGTTGTTTGTAATGGTGATTCTAATGGTACTTTTAAAGTATATTTTCCTAATGATTGTTATGATTATGAATTATATAGGTATACCCTCTTTCTTCCTACTCAGATAATTGATACTGGACATTATTTTAACAGCCTGATTTCAGGGTATTATGGAGTTATAGCAACTTCAAATTCTGGGACATGTATTGATTCCTCTGTTGTAAAATACATAGATGAACCCGAAAAAATATCATATAATTTTTTAGAAATAACAGATGTTTTATGTAAGTCAAATGACAGTTGTAGCGGAGAGGTTTTACTTTCCACAACGCCTCAAGGAGGTGTGTCTCCATATTTTTACTATGTTAAGGATTTATATCAAAATACTCCACTAGGAGTTAACTATGTGTCTCAACCATTTACTAATTTATGTGAATCAGAATATGAAGTTCAAATATTAGATGCAAATGCTTGTGTTTTGTTGGATACATTTATAATTTCAGATTCATCATTATATCTTGATTCATTTAATGTGCATAATGTAAGTTGTTATAATGGTTCAAATGGATCTGTTGAAATATTTGTTAGTGGAGGT
>MDTG01250557.1_pt1 | contig 13354 bp, 12 predicted proteins | sample 811421 | NCBI WGS metagenome assembly MDTG01 (sample SAMN05326645, study PRJNA326480) | marine metagenome | isolation source: seawater | place: Pacific Ocean: South East | collected 2011 | reverse complement strand
CATTTTAGTACCTTTTATCCATTTTTGAGGTTTTATTAAAAAACCATTCAATTCCTCAAAAGACCAGTTTTTTTTATAATCTATTAACGCTTTTGAATATTTATAATCGGTTACTGCTGCGATCTTTCTTCCCACAACATTGTATAGAGCAGGTCCTATATTATTACCACCACCAGCCTCAATAGAGTGACAAGCAGAACATTTCTTAAAAACTTTTTCTCCATGGTTTATGTCTCCTAGAGCCATGAGTGCTGAAATATCAATTGTCTTTTCATCTTCCATTGTTTTATTTTCAGTTATCTGATCAGCTGTGTCTTCAGGTATTTCAACCTTGTAAGCAGAATTTTCTAATTTATTAACTTTAAAAATGATATTTGATATCTTACTAATACCTATTATTAATAGCGCTACAAGAAGTATTGAGGCTATTATCTTATTTATCTCAAAAGAATCCATTATAATATATAAAGCACGTATAACATGTTAATTGAAAAAAAAACTATCAAAAAAAAATTTGCGTCTCATAGACGCACAAAATTTTAAAATTATGTCTAAAACTGTCATAATAATACCGTCAAGATTGAGCGCTACTCGTTTGCCAAAAAAGCCACTGCTTAAAATAAACAATTTTTCAATAATACAGCATGTTTATAAAAGAGCTAAAGAGTCTGGTATTGGTAAGGTTTATGTTGCAACTGGAGATAAAGAAATTGCTGAAGATATTAAAAAAATAAATGGTAAATACATTCTAACTAAAAAAAAACATAAAACAGGCACAGATCGAATTTACGAGGCATATACAAAAATAAAAAAAAAACTTAATTGTAAATATATAATTAATCTTCAAGGAGATGAGCCATTTATTGACCCAAAAGATATTATCAATCTTAATAAAAGCGCTTTAAAAAAAAAATCAGATATTTGTACAATTGCTTCTAAAATTAATAAAAATCAATTTTTAGATAAGAGTGTTGTGAAAGTGATTACAGATGACAACATTGTAAAAAAGATATCTAAAGCAAAAAATTTTTTCAGAAATTGTAAAATTTCTAAATATAAAAATATTTATGGCCATATAGGAATATATCATTACAAAGCATCTACTCTAAAACAATTTGTTAATTTAAGACAATCGAACAAAGAGGTAAAATATCGGCTGGAACAGTTAAGAGCTATTGATAATGGGATTAGTATTGATGTGGTATACACTAAGAATAGGTCTTTAGGCATTGATACTGTTGAGGATTATGTGGAAATAAAAAAAATTATGGAATATAAAATCTAAAAGTTATGAAAATTGTTTATCAAGGATCTCCTGGTGCCTATTCACACCTAGCTGCAGAAAAAATTTACCCTGAAAGTGAATTTATATCATGCAACACTTTTGAAGACTGTTTCAAAAATTGTTACGAAAACGAAGATTATAAAACAATTATTCCAGTTGAAAATTCGATTGCAGGAAGGGTTGCTGATATTCAATATTTGATTAATAAATACAAACTACAAATATATGCAGAACATTTTCAAGAAATTAAACATAATTTAATGATATTAAAAAATAATGAAATAAGAAATGTTAAAGCAGTGAGATCTCATTCTCAGGCGATCTCCCAATGTCAAAAATTGATTAACTCAAACAAATTTGAACCCATCATTGCTGCAGATACCGCTGGTAGTGCAAAATACATAAGTGAAAAAAAAATAAATAGTGAGGCGGCTATAGCTTCGGAGCTTGCTGCTAAGATTTATAATTTAAAAATTATAAAAAAAAATATTGAGGATAATAGTAGCAACGTTACAAGATTTTTAATTATGGGGAAGAAAAAATTACACCCAGAATTTAAAGATAAAAATTATATTACAAGTTGTATTTTTAAAGTGAAAAATAAACCGGCAGCTCTTTATAAATGTTTAGGTGGGTTTGCCACAAATAATGTAAATTTAAGTAAGTTAGAGAGTTTTTCAGATCAAAATAGTTTCGAGCAGTATTTATTTATTTGTGATATGTATGGCCATATAGAAGATCCAAGAATTCAAAAATCTTTAGAAGAGCTAGGTTTCCATACAGTCAATCTGGATATACTTGGTGTTTATGAAGCAAGTGATTACAGAAATATTTAATATTTCAAAACTTTTATTGTAGACTAGAAAATATAACTGTTATAATAAATTGGGGCTAATCAGGTGGTATTACCATAAACTCCCCCAGGCTTGAAAAAGAGCAAGGGTAATGAGTATTTTCCAGGTTGGTTGGTCCCTTAAAATGAGCACGGATAAAAAAGTATTAGCAATTAAATACAGACCCCAGGTTTTTGAGGAATTGGTAGGTCAAAGTATAATTGTAGAGGCAATTCAAAAATCAATCTCTCAAAACAAAATTCCTAATGCCTATTTATTTACAGGAATTAGAGGAGTAGGGAAAACGACAATTGCAAGAATTCTGGCAAAATCGTTAAATTGTGAAAACTCAAAGAAAATTGACTGCTTAAAAAATAAATGTGAAATCTGTGTTCAAATTACAGAGTCTAGACATATTGATGTTCTTGAAATGGATGCAGCTAGCAAGACAGGAGTTGATGATGTAAGAGACTTAATTGAGTTTTCAAGGTACGGACCAACATCATCAAAATATAAAATATTTATAATAGACGAAGTTCATATGCTTAGCAAACAAGCCTTCAATGCACTATTAAAAACACTTGAGGAGCCACCAGATTATTTAAAATTTATTTTTGCAACAACTGAAGTTAATAAATTACCTGTGACAGTTCTCTCTAGATGTCAAAGATTTGATTTAATGAGAATAAAATTTGAAGAAATGTTAAATTTTTTAAAAGATGTTGCATCAAAGGAAAAAAAGTATTTAAATGATGAAGTATTAAAGCTCATCGTGAAAATTTCAGAAGGCTCTGTAAGAGATGGCCTATCATTACTAGATAGAATTTTTTTAAGTGATGATGAAAACGGTAAAAAATTAAATTTAAAAACTGCACAAACAATTTTTGGATATTACGATAAAAGTTATCTTTTAGATCTGGTATTAGAATTGTTAAAAGGTAATGAGGAAGAAGTTATAAAGCTATATAAAAATATTTATGATCAAGGAATAGAGCCAAAGTTATTTATCAATAATTTTTTAGAAATAATTTATTATTTAAAAAATTTCAAAAATTTAAATAATCTAAAGCAATCGATTGATTTTTCAGATGCTGATATTAAAAAGATTAAGGGAATATCAGAACAAGTTGATGACAGGACTTTGCTTTTGTTTTGGGAATTTACTATGGAAACAATGCATGAAATCAATCTAGTATCAAATCAACATTTGGCTATTGAAATGTTTTTAATAAGATTGATATATTTAAAAAACAAAACACCAATAAATGTTGAAGATACATATAATTCGAAGAATAATAGCAGCATTCAAAATATTTTAAATGAAGAGGATACATCTAAAAAATTAGATATCACTGAAAATAATAACAAAACAATAAATCAAATTAAATTCTCTTCTCAAAAAAAAGAGAAATATTTACCAGAAGATGAAAGAAAATCTAACAAAACAATTATAAATTCTCTTTCGGAGTTAATTTCTATTTGTACAACAAAAAAAGAAATAGGACTTAAATATGAATTAGAAAATAATGTAAATTTAATTAGTTTTAAGAATAATAATATAGAGATTTCATTTAATGAAAATCTTGATAAAAATTTTATAAAAAATTTAACTTCTAAATTATTTGATTGGACAGGTGAAAGATGGATAATTTTATTATCAAAAAAAAGTGGTTCTAAATCAATTAAAGAAATAAAAATAGAAAAAAAGGAACATGAGTTGAAAAATTTAAAAGATTCAAAATTATTTGAAAAAGCAAAAAATCTATTTCCAGATCTTGAGATTGTTGATATCAATGATTTAAAAAGGGGAAATGATGACTGATTTTAATAAAATTTTAGAAAAAGCAAAAGAGATTGAGTCAAAGGTTAAAGAGAGCCAAGAAAAAATAAAGAATATTAAAGTAGAAGGTTCTTCTGGTGGAGGTGATGTAAAAGTAGTTTTAAATGGTGAAGGAGATATCCAAAGTTTATTTATATCGGATAGTCTTTTTAAAGAAGATAAATCATTGATAGAAGATTTGATAGTTGCAGCTCATAATAATGCAAAAATAAATCTTAAGTCTAAGACCTCTGATGAAATTTCGAAAATTACTGGTGGTTTTGGTATACCAGGCTTTAAGTGGCCATTATAGACTATGATGGAGATTAAAGAAATTGAAGAATTAATAAAAGCCGTTTCTAAATTTCCAGGTTTAGGACCAAAGTCTGCCAAGAGAATTATCTTAAAATTAATAAATAACAAAGATGAGATTATGAAACCAACAATTAACGCATTAGTAAATGTATATAAAAATATCTCTAGGTGTAACTATTGTGGAGCATTGAAATCTTCAAAGGAAGAATGCAATAATTGTGATAATTCTAAAAAGAAATTTTCTAAAATTTGTGTTGTAGAAAATATTGCTGATCAGTGGAGCATAGAAAGTAATAATATTTTTGATGGTTATTTTCATATATTAGGTGGAACAATTTCCGGGTCTATAAACAAAAGCCAAAGATTATTAGTAGATTCACTTGTAGATAGGGTAAAAAATCAAAACATTGATGAGGTTATTGTTGCTACAAGTGCTACTGTCGAAGGACAAACTACAGCTTATTACATTGAAGAAACGCTTAAGAATATGAATATAAAAATTTCCAAATTAGCTCAAGGACTTCCTGTAGGTGGAGAGATTGAAAATTTAGATGATGGTACACTATTTTCAGCCTTTAAAAATAGGACGCAACTTTAATTTTTTTTTAATATGTCTGTTAGCGTGCAACAATGGTTCTGTGTAACCAGACGGTTGATCTTTCCCTTTAAAAATTAAATCACAAGCAGTTTTAAAAGCAACAGATTTATCAAAATTTGTTGACATTTTTTCGTAGTTTGCATCATCTTTATTTTGATCATCTACTATTTTTGCCATTTTTTTCAATGTTTCTAAAACTTGAAAAGCAGTACATATATTGTGATGTAGCCAATTTGTAATGTGTTGAGATGATATTCTAAGAGTAGCCCTGTCTTCCATTAATCCAATGTTGTTTATATCTGGCACTTTTGAGCAACCTACACCACTATTTACCCATCTTACAACATATCCTAGAATTCCTTGACAATTATTTTCTAACTCATTTCTTATTTCATCTAAATTCCAATTTGGATTTAAAACAACAGGAATAGACAATAAACTGTTCAAATCGAATTTTATTTTTTTTCCAATTTTTTTATGCACATTAAATACATTTATTTTATGATAATGCATTGCGTGAAGAGTTGCTGCCGTAGGCGAAGGTGTCCAAGCGCAATTTGCTCCTGATTTTGGATGATTAATTTTTTGCTTTAACATATCCTGCATTTTGTCTGGAGCTGCCCACATTCCTTTTCCAATTTGAGCCTTTCCAGAAAAGCCACACTCTAATCCGATTTTAACATTGTTATTTTCATACGCTTTTATCCAATCTGAATTTTTCATATCACCTTTTTTCATCATTGGACCCGCTTCCATAGAGGTATGCATTTCATCACCTGTTCTATCTAAAAATCCTGTATTAACAAAAACTACTCTCTTCTTAACTTTCTTAATGCATTGTTTAAGATTTGAGCTTGTTCGTCTCTCCTCATCCATTATTCCTATTTTTATAGTATTTCTCTTTAAATTTAAAACCTCCTCAACTTTTGAGAAAATTTCATCCGTAAAAGCTACTTCGTCCGGACCATGCATTTTAGGTTTAACAATGTAAATAGATCCAGTTCTAGAATTTTTTTTTCTTTTCATATCATGAAGACAAGCTGCCGAAGTTATAAAAGCGTCTAAGATTCCCTCTGGTATTTGAGACTTATCCGAAAATAGAATCGCTGGAGTTTTCATTAAATGCCCAACGTTTCTGTTTAATAATAAAGCTCTTCCATGTAACTTAATACTTTTTCCATTTGAAGAAATATAGTTTCTATCAGAATTCAAAAATCTTTCATATTTTTTTCCTAATTTTTCAAATTTTACTTTTAAGTCCCCTTTCATTAACCCTAACCAATTTCTATATCCTAAAACTTTGTCTTCAGCATCAACTGCTGCAACACTATCCTCATGATCTATAATTGTAGATACCGCCGACTCTATTACTAAATCACTAAGTCCTATAGGATCATTATTTGCACTGAAAGCATAAGGATTTATAATTAATTCAACATGAAGGCCATTATTTAATAATAATACACCTTTTAATTTTTTGTTATCTGATCTATATCCTTTATATTGTTTAGGGTATTTAAGTTTAACATTTCTATTATCGATTTTTAATAATAATTTATGTCCAATTATTTTGAGATAATTAACTTTTTTCCAAGAACCATTTTTTAATGGAAATATTTCATCAAGAAAATCTCTGCAGTATCTTATTACCTTTCCACCTCTAACAGGATTATACCTATTATCTAATTTTTCAGAGCCAATAGCATCTGTCCCATAAAGTGCATCGTATAAGCTTCCCCATCTGGCATTTGCCGCATTTAAAGCGTATCTGGCATTTGATATTGGCACTACTAACTGTGGTCCTGGTATTTTAGCTATCTCTTCATCAATATCACTAGTTAGAATTTTAAAATTTGTAGTTTTTTTTTTTTAAATACCCAATATTTAAAAGAAACCTTTTATATTTAATTATATTAAATTTTGTTCCTTTATTTTTTAGATGCCATTCGTCTATCAAATTTTGCAGATCTTTTCTTGTCTGCAATAATTTATCATTTTTTTCTCTTAGAGAATATAGCGATTTATCTAAACCAGACCAAAACAGTTTAGGTTTAATTTGCGTTCCCTTCAAGAGCTCTCTATTGACAAAATTATATAAGATTTTACTTACATTTAACTTTCCAACTAACTGATATTCGTTTTTAATTTTGTTCATAACCTAATAATATTTTATTTAATTCCGTATTTACAAGGATTATTTCTGATATTATTATCGCAATCATTATATTGCCTTTTTTAGAATATAATAAATATTTGAATTTATGAAAAATTATCTAAATTTTGAAAACGAAATTAAAAACATTGAAGCAGAAATAGACAAATTAAAGGACCCTTACAACAATGAAGGCATTTCAACAGTTAATACGAGCAAAATAGATAAATTACAATCAGATCTTGATAAAAAGTTAAAAGATGTCTATTCAAAACTTGATCCTTGGCAAACAACTTTAGTTGCGAGACACGAAGACAGGCCAAAATCAAAGTTTTTTATTGATAATTTATTCGATAATTTTTTTCCTTTATCTGGAGATAGATTGTTTGGAGAAGATAAATCTTCTATAGCTGGACTAGCGAACTTTGAAGGATATTCTGTGTTGGTTATAGGTCAGGAGAAAGGTGATGATCTTAATTCTAGAATAGAGAGAAATTTTGGGATGATGAGACCCGAGGGTTATAGAAAGTCAATTAGATTAATGAAAATTGCGGACAAGTTCGGATTACCTATTATAATATTTATTGATACTCCTGGTGCGTATCCAGGTGTTGGTGCTGAAGAGAGAGGTCAGGCAGAGGCGATAGCAAAATCAATAGAGTGTTCTTTATCTTTGGGTGTTCCGACTATATCAATAATTATAGGCGAGGGGGGATCTGGTGGAGCAATAGCTTTAGCATCTTCCAATAAAATTTTAATGTTCGAAAATGCGATTTATTCGGTTATTTCACCTGAAGGATGTGCATCTATATTGTGGAGAGATCCAAAAAAAACTTTAGAAGCGGCTAAAGCAATGAAACTAACATCTAAAGATTTACTTGAAATGAAAATTATTGACGAAATTATATTTGAACCGAGTGGAGGTGCTCATAGAGATAGAGATCTTACAATTTTAAAACTAAAAAAATCTTTAAGCAGACACTTAGGTGAACTTACAACAATGTCTAGATATGATATTTTAAATCATAGGAAAAATAAATTTTTAAACATAGGTAGAGACAACAATCTTCCAAACAACCCTTTATCCTCAGATGATCTATTTTCTGGTAGAGTTAGCAAAATATTTGATGTGAGAAGTAAAATCGGGGGAAAAAAGACTTATACTTTTTTACTAATATTTGTTATTGGAATTTTATCTTTACTCATATTTCAGTCAATCCTTAGATAGAGATCCACAACAATGTTTGTATTTTTTATTTGATCCACAAAAGCAAATCTCATTTCTTCCAATTTTTTTTTTCCCTGTATTTATTTTGTCCTCAACTTTTTTTGTTGCCATAACATCACCAATTCTTAAATTTAATAATAAAATTATTGTATCTTGTCTTATTTTTTCTAATAAGTTCTCAAACAACTCAAATGACTCTCTCTTATATTCAACTAATGGATCTCTTTGTCCATAAGATCTTAAGCCAATCACTTGTCTTAATTGTTCAAGATATTGAATATGATTTTTCCAATTTAAGTCTATAACTTGTAAAAATATCTTTCTTTCTAAATCTTTATTTCCAATATCAGATAGTTTGGAAATTCTATATTTTCTTTTTTCATTGAATTTATCTATGATTGCTAATTTTATGTCATTTTTGTTAGATGAAAAAATTTTACTTAAATAATTTTTGTTATCGCTTTGTAGTAAAATTTCTATTTTATTTCTTAAGCTTTTATTTTTCTCAAAATTAACAGAGTTACTTTTTTCAATAAGAATTTGATCCGCCTCATCTTCGAGAAGTTTGTCTATGAATTTATGAATCTCTTTTGTGCTCAGAACTTCTTTTCTCTGATTAAAAATGACTTGTCTTTGATCATTAATTACATTGTCAAATTTTAAAAGTGTTTTTCTAATATCAAAATTTCTTGCTTCAACTTTTTGTTGTGCTCTTTCTAGAGCCTTATTAATCCAGGGATGGTCAATACTTTCACCATCTTTTAGCCCAAGTTTTTCTAACATATTATTAATAGACTCTGATCCAAATATTCTCATTAAATCATCCTCTAAACTTACAAAAAAAATTGAATTACCCTCATCCCCTTGTCTACCCGACCTACCTCTTGCTTGATTGTCAACTCTTCTAGACTCCATTCTTTCTGTACCAATTACATATAACCCGCCTAAAGCTTTAACTTTATTTTTTTCATTATCTAATTCACTATTTACAGCTTTATCATTAATATTTTTTTTACCTCCGAGCTGAATATCAACACCTCTTCCTGATATACTCGTGGTTATTATCACCGAATTTAATTTACCTGCATCTGCTATAACATCTGCTTCTTTTTCGTGATTTTTTGCATTCAATACAGTGTGTACAATTCCTTTTTTTTTTAAAAGCTCTGAATATATTTCAGACTTATCTACGCTTGATGTAAAAACTAAAACAGGCTGTCCTTTGTTATTACATTCAATTATTAAATCAATAATAGCATTTTGCTTTTCTACCTCAGTTCTGAAGATTTTATCATTAAAATCTTTTCTTATCATATTTTTATTAGTTGGAATTGAAACAACTTGTAAATTATAAATTTCAAAAAATTCTTGACTTTCCGTCAATGCGGTCCCTGTACATCCTGAGAGTTTTTCATATAATTTAAAATAATTTTGATAAGTTATCGAAGCTAGTGTTTGATTTTCTATTTCAATTTTGACGTTTTCTTTTGCTTCAATTGCCTGATGGAGGCCATCAGAGTATCTTCTACCTTCTAATATTCTACCAGATATTTCATCAACAATTTTAATTTTACTATTCACTAAAACATAGTCTTTATCTTTCTTAAAAATAAAGTTTGCCTTTAAAGCTTGGTTAACATGATGAACTATATGCAAGTTAGCCGGATCATAAAAATTATTATTTTTTAGAATACCTGTTTTACTTAAGGTTTTTTCGATGTTATCTATACCGTTGTTGGTTAGAATTATAGATTTATCTTTTTCATCTATTTCATAATCATTAGAAGCTAAACTTTTTACAAATTTATTTATAGACTTATATTGATTGCTAATATCTTCAGCTTGTCCAGATATAACTAGAGGTGTCCTAGCCTCGTCAATCAAACAGGAATCAATTTCATCAACTATTGCAAAATTTCGATTTTTTTGGACAAGTTGATTTAATGAAAGTTTCATATTATCTTTTAAATAGTCAAAACCAAGCTCACTGTTAGTAGCATATGTAATATCGCAATTATAATTTCTTAATCGTTCTTCATCATCTTGGTAGTTATTAATAAAACCACAACTTACTCCTAAAAAGTTATAAATTTTTGACATATTTTCGCAGTCTCTTTTTGCCAGGTAATCGTTTACAGTAACAATGTGCACACCTTTTCCATAAAGTGAGTTTAAGTAAGCAGCTAAGGCAATCGTAATAGTTTTACCCTCACCTGTTTTCATTTCTGCAATTTTACCTTGATGCAAAACTATTCCACCAAGTATCTGAACATCAAAGTGTCTTTCTCCTCTTTTTCTCTTAGATGCCTCTCTGACTAACGCGAAAGCCTCGCATATTATTTCATCAGTCATTTTTCCATTATTTAATTTTGATTTTAATTCAGCAGTTTTATTTGGAAAATCTTTATCTTCTAAGATTGAAATTCCGTTCTCAAGGCTATTTACTTTTTTCAAAAGATGTTGAATTTTGTCAATCTCATGCTGATTGTTACTTTTAAAAATTTTACTTATAAAACTTAGAGGATTTAACATTTTTTAAATTTTCATATACATTAATATTTAAATAATTATATAGTCATAAACTAAAAATTTTAAATATTATGGCTATAAATTTAGGTAATTTTCTTATTTCTAAAGAAGACAAGTCAAAAATGGCAGACTTTCAAGACTTAGACCATTTAGATGGGATGTCAATATCTGTTACATCTGCAAATCTATATAATAATAGTAGAGACGATCTTGTGCTATTTTACTTTAGAAATGGGGCTGAGTATGCATCTGTTTACACAAAGTCAAATGTAATCTCGGAAAATATAAAGTGGAACAAATCTATAAAAAGTAGAAAAATTAAAGCTTTATTGGTTAATGCACGTAATGCGAACTGCTTGACTGGAATAAAAGGGTTTAATTCATTAAAAGAAATTGCAGAGGAAACCGCGAGACTATTAACAGAAAAACAGAAATCAGACGAAGATAGCCCACAAAAAGTTCGCACTGGAGAAATTATATTTGGGTGTACTGGAACAATTGGAGAAACTTTTCCATTACAAAAAATTAAATCATCAATTAATAATTTAGTTAGAAAAATAAAATATACTCAAAATAAATATTTGTGGATAAAAGCAGCAATGAGCATTTTAACAACAGATTTAAAACCCAAATTAGCTATGGAGGAATGCAAAATCGGCAAAACAAAAATTAAAATTTATGGAATTGCAAAAGGATCAGGCATGATCTCTCCAAATATGGCAACTACCTTGGCATATCTTTTTACAGATGCGAATTTGCCTTCAAGCACATTAAAAAAAATTTTGAACAAAAATGTAAACAACACATTCAATGCAATAACTTGTGATGGGGATACAAGCACAAACGACATGATTACACTTTTTTCTACAGCAAGTGCAAAGAATAAATATATCAAAAATGCAAATGATTTAAATTTAAGAGAATTTGACAATGCTGTAAATAATTTATTACTCAACCTTGCAAAAAGAGTAGTAAGTGACGGAGAGGGTGCTTCAAAATTTATTCAAATTGAAGTTTTGAAGTGTAAAACTGAAGAAGACGCAAAAAAAATAAGTTTTTCAATTGCTAATTCTCCCTTAGTAAAAACTGCTTTTGCAGGTGAGGATCCTAATTGGGGGAGAATAATGATGGCCATAGGAAAAGCAGAGGTTGATCTAAATATTAATTCTATAAATTTGTTAATTGGCAATAATAAGGTTTTGGATAAAGGCCAACTTTCTAAAAGTTATTCTGAACAAAATCTTAAAGATTATATGAAAAATGACTCACTTAAAATTATTGTAGAAATGAACTTAGGAAAAAAAAACTTCACATGCTACACTATGGATTTAACAAAAAAATATTTAGAAATTAACTCAGATTACAGATCGTAGATATGATAAAATACAAGTTAAAGTGTAATGATTGTAAAAAAAATTTTGATAGCTGGTTTTCTTCATCATCAGAGTTTGAAAGACTTAGAAAAAAAAAATTTTTGAATTGTCATTTTTGTGGATCAAAACAAATAAATAAAAATTTAATGGCTCCAAACATACTAAACTCATTATCAAAGACAGAAAAGAAAACTGCAAATAAAAATAGACAAAATATTAAAAAAAAAATTCTAGAATTTCAGAACTTTATAAAAAAGAATTTTGAAAATGTTGGGGATGATTTTGCGTATAAAGCGAGATCGCTACATTATGATAACAAAAAAAAACAAAAAGGAATTTATGGGAACGCATCCAAAAAACAAATTAAAGAGTTACAGGAAGAAGGTATTAAAACCGAAACATTTCCCTGGATTGAAGATAAAAACAATTAAATTTTTTTAAATCTAGCCATATAATTTACGCTGTCATCGTTTGAAAGGTTCCACTCTCCAGATAAAACATCGTATTTTACACCGTAAATTTCATCTAAATGTAATGAGTTTTTTTTACAAATTTTTACGAGATCATTTGGTGTAACAAACATATTCCAATCATGTGTGCCTACAGGAAGCCATCTTAAAATGTACTCCGCACCTAAAATTGCAAAAATGTAAGATTTTAATGTTTTATTTAATGTTGCGATAAACATTATTCCATCTTTTTTTAAAAATTTAGAACTTTCTCTAAGAAATAAATCTATATCTTGTACATGCTCCACTATTTCCATATTTAATATCACATCAAATTTTTCTTTAAGATTACAATTTTCTGGTGATGCGCAGTAATAATTTATTTTTAAGTTATTCTCTCTTGCATGTGTTTTAGCAATCTTGATATTTTTTTCTGAAGCATCTATGCCAACTACTTTAGCTCCAAGTCTTGAAAGCGGTTCACATAGCAACCCCCCTCCACATCCAATATCTAAAATTTTTATGTCATTCAAAGAGCCTCCAAATTTTTTTTTCTTATATTTTTTTAATATACTTTCTTTAATATAACTTAGTCTTATTGGATTGAATTTATGCAACGGTTTAAATTTTCCATTCGGATTCCACCATTCAGAGGCTAATTTTGAAAATTTGTCGATTTCTTTTTTATTAACTGTTATATTTTTCATTGTTTGTTGACTTTTAACTTATGATAATATTTATCTGAATATAAAAATTAATTAAAAATATCAATG
>MDTG01254334.1_pt1 | contig 13357 bp, 14 predicted proteins | sample 811421 | NCBI WGS metagenome assembly MDTG01 (sample SAMN05326645, study PRJNA326480) | marine metagenome | isolation source: seawater | place: Pacific Ocean: South East | collected 2011 | reverse complement strand
TTACCACTACCACTGCACAAACATTGGCATAATAATATGAAGATATCCAGAATTTGCAGCTGACCTAAATACTCCAGGACTTGAAGGGCTCATAGTTTCAATTTCTACTTCATCACCATCTAGCACACTCAATATTTCATTAAGAAATTTAGAATTAAAAGCTATTCTAGTTTCTTCTCCTTCAATGCTGGCATTTACTCTTGATTCATTTGATCCGAGTTCTTCAGCCTGAGACATAATTCTAATTGAACCCTCGTCAGTATCATCCGAAACCATTCTAATTATTCCACTGCCATCTCTAGCAAACACTGAAGCTGCATTAGTAGCCTGTAAAATTTCTTCTCTATTTACCCTGCAAATAGTTCCTTTCTCTCCTGGAATCAATCTTTCATAGTCAGGAAAGTTACCTTGAATTAATTGCGTAACAACCTCAACGTCTCCAAACTTGAATAAAGCTTGGCTTTTTTGCTCAGTAACAGTCATATCAAGCATACCTGAATCTGTTCCTAATAAAGAAAAAATTTCATTCATTGTTCTTCCAGGAACTATAACAGAAACATCTTCTTCTACCGAGGACTCACAACTCCCTGTCTCTATAGCTAACCTAAACCCATCGGCCGAAGCCAAAGTAAATTCATTCCCTTTAATATCAACCTTAACCCCTGTTAATGCAGGTCTTGACTCATCAGTTGCTACAGCAAACCTAACTCTTGAGAGAGAACTTTTGAAATCAGATGATGAAATTGAAATTTTAGGACCATCACTAATATTCGGTATTGGAGGATAATTTTCAGGATCAATTCCATTCATCTGTGCATCAAAATTTGCACAATGGATTTTTAATCCTATTGGATTTGCTACTGTTTCAATGTCTACTTTCTTATCGGGCAAAGAATTAATGAAATCAGAAAGCATTCTAGCAGGAATTGTAACTGAGCCTTCTTCCTCTATTTGAGCTCCAATCCAGGTTGTTATGGCAATTTCAAGATTAGTAGCAGTAAGTCTCAACCTACCATTATCAGTAGCTATCAGGACATTTTGTGTCTCCGGAATAGTTGATCTAGTAGCAACGGCTCTACTAACTGTTGCCAAACCTTTTCTTAAATTAGATTGAATACAGCTTAATTTCATAAGATTACCTTAAAATCGAATAATTATTTACTTATAAGTAAAGTATAAAAATAAGAAGAAATTTTACAAGGATCAATTATAATAAGTTTAGAATTTTATTCATAAATATATAAATGACAAAAAATAATGACAATACTAAAGATTTTGCTGAGATCGATTTAGATAGAGAAAAAAGAACTGGTTTCCCTGAAGTAATTTTTGGAGAAACAAAAACTCCAAAACAATCTGCACTCATAGCTAAAAAAATTTATAAAAAATCAAATCTATTTCTGATAACTCGAACGAATATAGAAACATTTAATGAGGTGAAAAAAATAATTCCAGAAGCAGAATTCGATGAACAAGCTAAAATGATCTATAGTTCAAAAAAAAACGAAAAATATCAAGGCAAAGTTTCAGTTGTAAATGCAGGTACGTCTGATATCCCTATAGCTAAAGAAGCAGAAATAACTGCAAAATTAATGGGAGTTAAAGTCGAATCTATAAATGATGTCGGTGTTACTGGTATTCATAGAATATTAGGTAAAGTAGATAAAATCAGAGAATCTAACTGCATAGTTGTAGTAGCCGGAATGGAAGGGGCATTACCAACTGTTGTAGCAGGCCTCGTTAATAAACCAGTTATTGCAGTTCCTACTTCAGTAGGTTTTGGAACTGGAGCAGATGGTTATTCAGCACTTCTAACAATGCTTAATTCATGCGCTCCAGGAATATCTGTAGTCAACATCGATGCAGGTTTTTCTGCCGGTTACCAAGCTGCTTTAATTGCTAGAGGATAATTTGTTCAAAAAAATAGCTTGAAACTAATTATTGTAAGGTTTTCAAGTATGCAATTATATCTGCAATATCTTGCTTCTCTGCCTCTTCCCAACTGGCTGGCATAAGATTTGAGTAACCTTCTACAATGTATTCACCAGGATATCTTATAGAAGCTTCAATATAATCGTCAGGGGAACTATAACCTCGAGTTGCTGCCCTTTCGTAAATCCCTGCAAACCCAGGTCCAACTATTTTTTCAGGTCCTGTAGAGTGACATGCATTGCAACCTTCATTTAGAAACCATTCTGAACCAGATGCTGGATCACCAACAATAACAACTTCAACTTCAGGGGCAGCACCTGCCATTACCATCTCCTTAGCAGCAGGAGTTGGGTCAAAAACAACCGGATCTGCAGCAGGCTCAGTAACCTCTCTACAAGAAATTACTGTAAACAACAGTAAAATAGCAGAAAATAAAACTGTAATTTTTTTATTCATAGCTTGAGATTATGTACAGGTATGATTTAATTCTCTGTTTAAATGTAAATGAACATAATTAAAAAATAAAGAGAAAAAAATAACGATTAATCAGAGATTCTTTTAATTTCAATGGTCTCACCAGGAGCTAGCGCTACTTTTCTAAATTGAATACCAAGCTTTAACATCCAATAAGATAGAGTAGCCTTACCTAAACCAAGTTCTTTTGCAGCACCGGTAAGCCCTCTTTCATTAACGAGTTCAGGAATTATACGTTCAAGATCTCTCTTAAACTTCTTTTCCACACTCAGCATTTTTGATGTTTTTTTTGCCTCTAAAGCCATATTAAAAATTATAACACAAAATAAAATATTAGTACAAAACTAATCAAATACTTGTTTTGAACTTGTTCAAAACTATTTCAATACTATAGCTATTTTGAACTGAAAAAAGGGTTTTAAATTATTAACATAATTATAATATATTTAAGATTAAGTGTTCAATATTATTTTTTAAATTCGGCTAAAACAACATTTTGGGTATAAAAGATAATTTAAGGTTTAAATCTTTTTAGAGGCTTTAAAAATATTATGTATACTTTTTGTTAGTTATTACTTAAAAGGTGCCTAAAACGCAATGTTTAGTTTAGAAAATGCTATTATTGAGTGGGTTATTAAGACATTTGAATGGCTTGGATATCCAGGAATGTTCATTTTTATGATTATTGAACCTACTGTTCTGCCCTTTCCAGGTGAAATAATACTTACATTGGCAGGTTGGCTTCTTGTAGAGAGTACATTTGAGTTGATTATTGTGAGTACTTTAGCATCAACAGGTACATTAATTGGTTGTTCGATAGAGTATTATTTATCAAATAAATATGGGATTTCACTAATTGATAAATTTGGTAAATATGTTTTGATTTCAAGTTATGATATTCAAAAATCAGAAAAGTACTTTGTAAAATACGGATCTCTGTTTGTAATTCTTACAAGATTTATACCTTTATTCCCAAAACCTATAACATCAATAATTGCAGGAATTTACAAAATGAATATTTATAAATTCTCAATTATAACCTTTATAGCATCTTTTCCATCAAATTTTTTGTATATCTACTTGGGTAATGAATTAGGAGAAAATTATAAAAAAATTACAGAATATATAGATCCCTTTAAAGTACCATTTTTTATATTCATTTTTTTATTTGTTTTAACTTATATTTTATTGAAATTTTATAAACTCAAAAAACATTGATTTGAATAAGGATTTTTTTTTTGTATCTGTATACTGTTAAATTAAAAATACTAAACTTAGGAAAAAATTATGAAAATTTTATGTGTTTTATATGATGATCCTGTTGACGGAATGCCAAAATCTTACCCTATGAGTGAACTTCCTTATTTGGAAAAATATCCTGATGGGATGACATTACCAACTCCAAAATCTATAGATTTCAATCCTGGAGAACTACTTGGTTGTGTTTCAGGTGAATTGGGTCTTAGAAAATTTTTAGAAGAAAATGGACACACACTAGTAGTAACATCTGATAAAGATGCAAAAGGGTGTACTGCAGATAAAGAACTTATAGATGCAGATATAGTAATATCTCAACCATTTTGGCCATACTACCTTACTAGAGAACGAATAGAGTCAGCAAAAAACTTAAAAATGGCTATCACAGCAGGTATAGGTTCAGATCACGTTGATCTCCAAGCAGCAATAGATCACAAAGTTGATGTAGTTGAGGTCACTTATTGTAATTCAAGATCAGTATCTGAACATATAGTAATGATGATTTTAGCAATGGTTAGAGATTACCATAACCAGCACAAAATAGTTAATGATGGCGGTTGGCATATAGCTGATGCTGTTAAGAGATCTTATGATGTTGAAGGAATGAATGTAGGAACAATAGCTGCAGGAAGAATTGGTTACGATGTTTTAAGAAAAATGTACCCTTTTGATGTAAAACTTCACTATAATGATCGTCATAGATTACCTGAAGATAAGGAAAAAGAATTAAATCTAACATTCCATGAAACTGTAGAATCTTTAGTTTCCGTATGTGATGTTATTAATATAAGTTGTCCATTGCACTCGGAAACAGAAAATCTTTTTGATGAAGATATGATTAGTAAGTGTAAAAAAGGTGCTTATGTTATAAATACTGCAAGAGGTAAGATAGTTAATAGAGAAGCAATGGCTAAAGCATTAGAATCTGGACACATAAGTGGTTATGCTGGAGATGTTTGGTTCCCTCAACCAGCTCCTAACGATCATATATGGAGAAAAATGCCAAACCATGGGATGACGCCTCATACAAGTGGTACATCATTATCAGCTCAAGCAAGATATGCAGCTGGTGTAAGAGAAATACTTGAATGTGTTTTTGAAGGTAAAAATATTAGAAATGAATATCTAATAGTAGAAAACGGTGACCTGGCTGGAATGGGTGCTCACTCTTACTCAAAAGGAAGTGCTACTGGAGGGTCAGAAGAAGCAGCAAATTTCAAAAAGTAAAATTTTATATACCTAAATTACAAGCTTAAAGTTAGAGCAGTAAGAATAACCATTGCCAATAGGTAAAAATAAATTTTATAATAGTATATGTTGTCATGCGCCCGTAGCTCAGTTGGATAGAGCGAATGGTTTCTACCCATTAGGTCGGGGGTTCGAATCCTCCCGGGCGTGCCATCAAATAAAATTACACTCTAACTATAGTAGGTAGTTTTGACATTCTTTTAGCTAATTTCGAAATAGATCTTTCAAAAAACCAGGCTAAACCAGTATGTATGTCGTCATTAAATGGTTTTATCCACTTTTCCTCAAGATTACCGGGGCCAAAATATGCTCCAAGAAGAGACCCTGAGGTAGCACCAAAGCTATCTGTATCTGCGCCTTGGCTTACTTGAATACAAATTCCATGACCTACATCTTCGGCAAACTTCAAAGTATTAATCAACATACCTATCTCTTGATAAATCCTACAGTGACCATATTCTCCATATTTGTCACTTATTTTATTGTATGCTTCTTCCCAAGAATCAGAATCTTTTACATCTTTAAAACAAGCTGAAACTCTTTCGTAAAAACGACTCTTTTGAGGTACAAACTTAAGAGCGGTTTCTATTATTTCATCCCTGTCCTCAATGATTTGAGCACATGAAATAGCCGCTGCTATAAACATAGTGCCGTAGACACCAGTGCGATTATGGGTAAAGCTAGCATCTCTCCAAGCTAGTTCAGAGGCCATTGCAGGGTTCCCAGGGAAAGCATATCCATAAGCATCAGCTCTAATTGCAGCTCCACATAGTTCATCGCCAGGATTTAATATATCGTTGAAAACATCTATTAGGTCCTCAGGATTATCGGTTGGTAAAATGTTTCTAGGCCCATTACCTCCTTTTTCAAGAAAAGTAGATCTATCCATTCCATCAATTTTTAGATCCATGCCTGATTTTAGAAGCTTTGTGTTTTCAGGACCAAAAGTTGTACCAATAGGTAAATGATGAATCCAAAGTTCTTTCATATTTTCATGAGTGAAATCTGTACCAAATTTTTCTAAAATCAACATCCCCATTATTGTGTAATTTATATCATCATCTGGAGCTACATAATTTATAAACTCTCTAGCTGTTTCAGGAAAAGATCTATGAACCCTAGGAAGAACATTTTCTACATCTTTAGATACATAGTCTGACATAGGCCATTCATCTATTTCTTCTAAAGCCTTTCTAATTTCATGTCCAGTAAACATAGCTTCTAATGGCTTACCTAGCATACACCCACATAAAGATGCTACAAAAGCTGCTTCTACCCGTTTTGAACTATCTTCATAATCAATTTCTTTAATTTGACCTTTTGGTCTTGATGGATCCATCTCATTCAAAATATCATTTATAGAGCTTGGTTCTACATAAGACCAATCATTTCTAATTTTTAGATTTGATAATTTTTCAGTAAACTTTACAAACTCGTCATAGCTATCAGGGAGGTTATCAAGCTCATCTTGTAGACCTTTAATATCATATCCTTGCTCTCCTTTATTAAGAACAACACCATGAAGTCTTTCTCTTAATGTATCTAATCGAATAAGCATAATAAAACTCCTTATCTAGCTGTATATCCACCATCTACAGGTATAGCAGTTCCAGTAATAAATGATGATTCATCACTTGCTAAAAACAATGCAGCATTAGCTATATCATCTGCTGTGCCAAGTCTTCCCATAGGATGTAACTCAATTAATTTTTTGTGAATAGTTTCATCGTCAGTAATAGATTTAGTTAAGTTAGTATATGCAAATCCGGGGCACAATGCGTTAACCCTAATTGAATGTTTTGCAAGGTTAACTCCCATATCCCTAGTCATCTGAACAATACCACCTTTAGAATGAGGATAAGGATTAAATCCATCAGAAAATCCTAATGTATCGGAATATCCAACTAATCCAATTATTGAAGACAAATTAATAATAGATCCACCTGTATTTTTCTTCATTTGTTCAACACTTTCGTAAGACATTAGCATAGAGCCCTTAAGATTTACTTCCATTACAAAATCCCATTTTTGCTCAAAGTCCCACTCAGGAGGAGCGTGTCTTGGAGTCACACCTGCACTATTAACTAAAATATCTAACTTACCCCAATTATCAACTGCTGATTTTGCAATATTTTTACAATCAGATCTTTTTGTAACATCAGATTTTAATATCAAATAATTGGGTTTGTGTGATGAAATTTCTTTTTCCAACTCATTCAAAAAATTATCACTTACGTCTGAACAAATAACCTTACATCCCATCTCTAAAAAAAGTCTTGTTGTAGCCATTCCTATTCCAGAACCAGCGCCTGTTACTACAGCTACTTTTCCCTCTAATCTTGACAATATGAGCCTCCGATAAACAAATAATTAAGTAAATAATATATTCCTAAATTTGAATTTTATATACCATAATAAGAAGACTATTTATTTAAATGCTTATGAAAAAAGAAAAAAATATAGCTCCGGTATTCAGACGTTTTATGGCTGCATTTGTAGATACTTCATACATATTATTGTTATATTTTGGGCTAAATATAGTTGGTAAAAATATACTTGGTATAAATTACTCTTTATTTGATTATTTTATTGTAATTATTTGTTTTTGCTACTTAGTAATTCCTACAGGACTATATGGAAAAACAATTGGCAAATGGGCATTAAGAATTAAAGTTGTAAATCCTGAAGGAGATAATATTGGAATAGGAGCTGCTTTTGCTAGAGAAATTGGGGGAAAATTTATAGCAATAATGCCCCTAATGATTGGTATATTTTGGATAATAAAGGATGATAAAAATAGAGCTTGGTATGATATATTTTTTGAAACTCTTGTTATTAAAGAAACTAAAACGGAGAAGAAAAAATGAGTATTTCAAAAGGCATTTTAGAAGTCCTTGAAAAGTCTAGTTGGATAAGAAAAATGTTCGAAGAAGGAATCCAACTAAAACAACAATATGGTGAAAAAAATGTATTTGATCTTTCTCTGGGTAACCCTTTACTAGAACCTCCTAAAAAATTTAAAGAAAAAATAATTGATCTTTCAAAATCTGAAGAAAAAGGAATGCATAGATATATGCCTAATCCAGGATTTTTATCCACAAGAAGTGCTATTGCCAAAAATCTAAATGATGAATTCTCACTTAATATTGGAAGCGAGCATGTTATTGTAACTACTGGAGCAGCAGGTGGACTAAATTCTGTATTAAAAACATTACTAAATCCTGATGATGAAATAATAATTTTTTCACCATTTTTTGTAGAGTATCTATTCTATGTTTCTAACCATAACGGTAAATCAGTTTTAGCAGAAACTGATGAAAATTTCCTTCCAGATTTAGTAGACCTTGAAAATAAAATCACAAAAAAAACCAAAGCCGTAATCATAAATTCACCAAATAATCCTACAGGAGTTCTATACCCAAGAGAAGTCATAGAAAAACTTTCTGAGGTAATAAAGCGAAATGAAAAAAAGCTTGAAACTGAAATATATCTCGTTTCAGATGAACCATATAGAAAAATAATTTTTGATGATAAAAAGTATCCTTTCATTTTCAATTATCACGATAGATCTATAGTTGTAACTTCTCATTCCAAAGACCTAGGATTGGCTGGTGAAAGAATTGGATATATTATAGTATCTCCAAAAGATAAAGATAGAGAAGTATTATTTGATGCAATTATTTTTTCACTAAGAACTCTAGGTCATGTTAACGCTACTGCATTCATGCAAAGAGCTATAGAAGACATTCAAAATGAAAGTGTTGATATAGACGTATATAAAAAGAAAAGAGATTTTTTATATAAAGAAATAACTGATATTGGCTATGATTGCGTAAAGCCAGAAGGGGCTTTTTATCTTTTCCCAAAAACTCCCATTGAAGATGATGCTAAATTTGTACAAGAACTTCAAAAACACAAAGTCCTAACAGTTCCTGGAAGAGGCTTCGGATTAGGTGGATACTTTAGAATTTCTTACAGTGTAGACGACTGGGTTTTAGAAGGATCTATAAAAGGATTCAAAGAAGCATTTAACTCTTTTAGGTAGATTCCTTAAGGCCTGAACCAGTTATCGGTATAATTATTTTTTCATTCTTTTTTATGATTCCAGATTTTACTAATTTTTCTAGAGTTGCAAAAGAAAAAGCACAAGTTTTTTCTGAATAAATCCCTTCTTCTTTTGCTAATAGTTCATACCAAATCAATGCTTCATTATCACTTGATGAGGTAGCTGAACCATCACTATTTTTTATGGCGTCAACAATCTCAATTAATCTAGGTGGGTTTGAGACTGAAATACCAGAAGCTACAGTTTTTAACAAAGGGTCAAAATTCCATTTTTTTTGAGTATACTCAGCTACAATTGGCTCGATAATATTAGATTGAGCTGCATGCAATTTAGGAAGCTTTAAATTAGAATTCTCTGATATATCTATAAACCCTCTCCATGTTCCAAGTAAGAGAGATCCGTTTCCAGTAGGAAAAATAATATGATCTACTTCTCCAAATTCAGAATAAATTTCGTATGCGAAACTTTTCATTCCTTCAGAAAAATATGGAGATAAATTATGTGATAAATATGGGATATGATTTTTATTCGAAAAATCTTTTGCAGCAATTGTAGAGTTTTCTCTTGGACCTTCAATTTTATGTAATTTTGCTCCAAAAATAGAGATTTGATCAAGTTTACCTTTTCCAGCACTATCAGGTACAAAAATATGAGCTTTTATACCTGAAGCTGCAGCATATGCAGATAATGAAGCTCCAGCATTTCCAGAAGAATCTTCAACAAATTCTTCAACTCTTTCTTTTCTAGCAATATTTATTACAAGAGAGCTTCCTCTATCTTTAAAGGACCCTGTTGGTGACATAAATTCTAGTTTGGCAAAAAGTTTTTCTAATCCTAGTTTTTTTCCAATTTTATTTAGGGGAATCAATGGTGTACTCCCCTCTCCTAGAGAAAATGATTCTTCATCATCCTTCATTGATTGTAGAGGGTCTTGTTTCATTAGTGAAATATCTTGACATATCAATAATTCTTTACAGCCTTTTTCGCAGAAAATTCTAGATATAGAATTATCATTCTGAGTGACATTACACTTATAGCATTTCAATGAATAGGTTTGCATTTTGAATCCTTAATAAAATTATCTCTGATAACGAAAAATAATCAAAGAAAAAAAGGTCTTTGCATCTCAAAATTACTGTAAGATTTTAAATTATCAAATAAAAAAAATTAATATTATGAGATTAAATAACTGTCAAAATTTCCACGACTTTAGGAAACTAGCAAAAAAGAAACTTCCATCTCCTATTTTTCATTATATTGATGGAGCTGCTGAAGATGAGACTACATACAGAAGAAATACAAGTGCTTACGAGGACGTAGACTTAATTCCTAATGTTTTGAGAGGAGTAGAAGATATTGATCTATCTACAACTATTTTTGGGAAAAAATTAGATTTACCTTTTTACTGTTCACCTACAGCACTTCAAAGATTATTTCATCATCAAGGTGAAAGAGCGGTTGCAAAGGCAGCTGAAAAATATGGGACTATGTTTGGTTTATCAACTATTGGAACAGTACCTATTGAAGAATTAAGTAAGTTCAATACTCCAAAAATGTTCCAATTTTATTATCACAAAGATCATGGAATTAACGATGCGGTACTTGATAGAGTAAAAGCATCTTCTTTTGATGTAATTGCATTAACTGTTGATACAATAACATCTGGTAACAGGGAGAGAGATTTAAGAACAGGATTTACATCTCCTCCAAAACTTACACCTGGTAGTTTATATAGTTTTTTCTCTAAACCAATGTGGGGATTAAATTATGTTTTAAGAGAAAAATTTGAACTTCCTTTATTGAAAGATAGTGTTAGCGAGCTTTCAAATGTTTCTACATCTATAGGTAGTTATTTTTCAACAATGCTAGATCAATCAATGAGCTGGGATGATGCAGAAAAACTTGCTTCTGATTGGGGTAAAGATTTTGCTCTAAAAGGTGTAGTAAGCGTTGAAGATGCTAAAAGAGCAGTAGATATTGGTTGTACAGGAATTGTAGTGTCAAATCATGGCGGAAGACAGCTTGATGGTCAAGTAGCTAATTTTGATGTGCTTACAGATATTGTTGATGCTGTTGGAGATAAGATAGATGTTATATGTGAAGGTGGGATCCAAAGATCTACACATATGCTGAAAGCTTTATCTATTGGAGCAAAAGCTGTTGCTGGAGGTAGATTGTATCTTTATGCACTGGCAGCTGCAGGACAAGCCGGTGTAGAGAAAGCACTCAGTCTATATAAGACAGCTTTAGAAAGAGATATGAAACTAATGGGTTGTACAAATATATCGGAGCTAAGCAGAAAAAATCTGAGATTTAGATAAATTTAATATTAATGTTTAACTAAATTTCTTTTCTAAAAACTTCTAATATTTGATCAACATACTCAGACTTACAAGATTCTCCCATAAGACCAATTCTGAAAACTTTTCCAGCAAAGTCTCCAAGACCTCTTCCTATTTCAATATTATAGTCATAAATGAGTTTATTTCTAAATTCAACATCATCTATGTGGTCAGGTTTAGTTACCACAGTTAATTGATCAAGCCTATCTTGAGATGATATAGGTAAATTAAGTTCAATTTCTGTGAGGCCTGCTCTTAGTTTTTCAGCATTAATTTTATGCCTATTCCACCTATTTTCAATTCCTTCCTCATCGAGAAGCCTAAGTGATTCATAAAGTGCATATATAGAACTGACTGCAACTGTATACTGTGGAACATGTTCGCTCCCCCAATAATCATTTACTAAAGAAAGATCTAAGTACCACGAAGATGGTTTAGTTTTTCTATTTTTTATATATTGATAAGCTTTTTCAGACATCGCGCATGGGGATAATCCTGGGGGCGAAGCCAAACATTTCTGACTTCCAGAATATGCAAAATCAATATTCCAATCATCAAAAAGTATTTCAGTACCAGCAATAGAAGTTACACAATCAATCATAAATAAAGCATCTGTCTTAGATACTATCTTCCCTAATTCTTCAATATTTTGCAAAACCCCAGTGCTTGTTTCAGCATGGGTTGCTACTACAAGTTTAGTATCTGGATGTTGTTTGAGAGCATCTTCTAGAAGTGATGGATCCATTTGTTTACCCCACTCAGTTCTTAAAGGAATTATTACTAATCCTAGTCTTTCTGCCATTACAATTTGTCTCTCACAAAAATATCCATAAGCACAAATAATAACCTTATCTCCCCTTTCAGCAAGACAAGTTAGACCAGCTTCCATCCCTGATGAACCAGATCCACTAAGTGCAAAAGCATGATCTTTAGTTCTGTATAAATTCTTAAGACTATATCTTACCTCATCAAGAATTTTGAAAAAATCAGGATCTAAATATCCAAGTATAGGATTCGACATAGATTTCAGAACATCTGGATTAGCAGATGAAGGACCTGGGCCAAGAATAATTCTTTTATTTACTTTTAGAGGCTTCAAAGAAAATTCCTATTGATATATATTCTTAAGAATTAACTCATTATAACTGAAAGGACAAAAAGATGGACCTTGGATTAAATGGCAAAAATGCAATAATTACTGGCGGAAGTGATGGTATTGGATTAGCTGCAGCTATTTCTCTTTCTAGAGAGGGAGCGAACGTTGCAATTTTAGCGAGAACTCAAGAAAAACTAGATAACGCTGTGAATGAAATCAAAAAAGATGCTAAAGGAAAGGTAGTCGCGTTCTCAACAGATGTCAGAGACGAAACTTCAGTTATAAGTTCTATAAATAAGGTTCAAGATGAATTTGGGAAAATAGATATTTTAGTAAATAATGCAGGGACATCATCTGCATCTCCGTTAGAAGAAATGACAAATGATCAACTTACAGAAGATCTAAACTTAAAGGTTTATGGTGCAATTTATTGTGCAAGAGCAGTTATTGAAGACATGAAATCAAGTGGGTCAGGAAGCATAATAAATATTACTACTCCTGGAGGAAAAGCCACAGCTGGAGGTAGTCAACCAACATCACTTTCAAGAGCTGCTGGGATATCTTTGACGAAAGCTTGGTCAAAAGAATATGCAGGATCTAATATAAGAGTTAATACTGTATGTGTCGGATTGTTAAAATCTGGGCAACATAGAACAAGAGTAGAAAACATTCAAAAAGAAAAACCTGATTATACATTAGAAGATCACTGGGAAGTTATGGGTAAAAATGTTCCTATGGGAAGAGTAGGAGAAGCTATTGAAGTAGGAGATGTTATTTGTTTTCTATCTTCAGCAAAAGCAAGCTATGTTACGGGAACAGCAGTTAATGTTGACGGAGGAACATCTCCTGTAGTTTAATTATTTAGGAAATCTAAGGTGCAAGAAATAAAAACTTTTACACCATTAATCATAGCTTTTTCGTCAAAGTCAAACCGAGAATTAT
>MDTG01053383.1_pt1 | contig 13357 bp, 14 predicted proteins | sample 811421 | NCBI WGS metagenome assembly MDTG01 (sample SAMN05326645, study PRJNA326480) | marine metagenome | isolation source: seawater | place: Pacific Ocean: South East | collected 2011 | reverse complement strand
TGTTAGCTTAATGGATGTGCATGTTTTATTTTTAACAGTCTATCCAATAAACTTATAAAGTTAAAGTATACAATAGACACTGAATTTATGGTCGAAATGGAAATTTTTGGGCTTACAACAAGCATTAGAATAGCTTCTGCCTACTCTCTTATACTAATGGAAGTAGAAGGGAGTAGGCGTTTACCTATTATTATTGGGGCTTATGAGGCACAAGCAATCGCCTTAGAAATGGAGCAAATAAAGCCACCACGACCTATGACACATGACTTAATCATGCAAATTATTACTGAATTAGGAGGTCAAATTGAATATGTGGTAGTGCATCATTTAAAAGAAGGAACCTACTATGCCAATATTTCTATAAAGGGTCCAATATCTTACCATGAAATAGATGCTCGTCCTAGTGATGCTATTGCCTTAGCGGTTCGTTTTTCTTGCCCTATTTATGTTGATGAGATTGTACTAGAGGAGGTGGGGGTAGTACATGAGGATGAATCGACTCAAGTGGACTCAGTAAAAAATAAAAGTAATGTAGCTAAACAATCAATACAAAATAAGAAAAGTCCTCTTGAATTGTTACATGAGCAACTACAAATAGCGATTGAAACAGAAAATTATGAAAAAGCTGCCAGTCTAAGAGATAAAATGCAACAACTTAAAGGTTAAGTAAATCGTGAAATTTAGTCCAATACCTCTTTCTAATTTACAGCCTAACTCATTATTAACAAGTTACACAAATGGTGATCCTTGTTTACACTCTTTCTATAGTTTTTACCCATTTTCTAGTAATAAGTTACAAGACTTATCTAATAAAAAAGTTAAATCCTTAAAAAAGACAGTTACAAACTCAAGAGATGATATAGTAGAGGCACTAAAAGATTTTCATCAATGGTTGGGTATTGAAGAATCTCAAGCTGTTGTTCGTGCTAAATTACTAGATGAGGATAGCTATTGTGTAGTTACGGGTCAGCAACTTATATGGTATGGGGGACCGCTTTATACGTTTTTCAAGTTAATGAGTGCAATTCAGTGGAGTAAACGTTTCTCTGAAACAATAGGTAAAACTGTTATTCCTGTATTTTGGTTGGCGGATGAAGACCACGATTACACAGAAATCAATCAAATTAACTGGTACCAATCAGATGTAAATGCCTCAGATAAAAAAAATAATTCTATACTTAAAAAATTCCTGGCCGATGTAGAACAAACTTCTTTGCAAGAACAAATAGGGATGCCTGTAGGTAAAATCAAAGGCGATAGCTCTCTAATAAAAAAAGAGTTCTTTAAATGGCTTACCAAACACCATTCTATTGAAGAAGCAGCTCAGCAAGCCTCTGAACAGAGTACTCAGTTTAGAAATAATACTTGGATCCAAGCTTTTCTTCAGGATGCAAATGAAACGTATTCAGACGATAAAACCCATGCCCAAAATTTTGCTCATTGGATAATCCATGTATTTGAAGGGTATGAATTTCTTGTGGTAGGAAGCAACCATGCAAGTATAAAAAAACTTCTCAGCCCGATAATCAGTGAAGCGGTAAGAAACGACCATAACATCACAAAATTATTAAAAAGCCAAACTTCTGAGTTCAATGAGAAGATAGCTCAGAGTCAGGTTAACGTCATGGATAGTCAATGGTTTTTGTTCAATGAGGATGCTAAGCGAGTCAAATTATATCATGATTCAACTGGCAAATACTCCTTCCTTCATAAAGGTGGAAAACAAAGGTTGACCAGCAACAAACTCTTAAAATTAACGCAAGACCAACCAGAACGGTTTTCACCAAATGTATTTTTACGTCCGATACTACAAGACCATTTGCTTCCAGTAATTGCTTATGTAGGTGGTCCTGCTGAAATAGCATATCATGGACAAATGAGGAAGGTATATGAGTTTTTTGCCCTGGATATGCCCATACTGATACCTCGTTTCTCTGCTACCATTCGGGAAAAAAAAGTTCAACGTTTAATGGCAAAATTTCCATTCACATTGGCTCATTATCAAGAAAGTTTTCCATCACTAAAAAATAATTGGTTGTCTACTATATCCGAACAATTCCCTCAGGCTAAGTTAGATGAGCTAGAAAAGTATATCTTAGGGCAATATCAATCTCAGATAATGAATATAATTTCGTTTGATCAATCCTTAGAAGGAACTATTGGAAAGACAAAAAATGAAATTAGTAAGGCGATGCGATCGCTAATTAAGAAAGCCAAAAAGGCGCATCAATCTAAATTTGAGTATGAGTTGAAACAGTTACATTTTCTTCAATCATATTTATTCCCAAAAGGGCCCATGGAGCGCGTATTACATCCTAGTTATTTTATGTTCTACTATGGGAAGAATTTTTGGCAGGATTTACTCGGTGAACTATTGGTACAGGAAACCGATAGTTCCCAGCATTACTTGATTGACCTATAATTTCATGATAGAGCCTTAAGTCAAACTTACATTATGAATTTAAGAACTAAAACGTTCAAACGTTCATTACGATTTTATTTCAAATCTAAAAGAAAGGGTGTTGTTGAAAAAGAATGGATAAAATGCAATATAGCTATTAGAGAGCACTTATCTGCGTGGGATGTTTTTAAAAATGCTCAAACGTTACACAGTTATATTTCAATTATCAAGCACAAGGAAGTAGACACTTTACAAATTATCAACGAGGGTATAGCTCAAGGTAAGCAAATAGCAGTACCGATTATGGCAAGCAATAGACAACTACGGCATCATTATATTAGTAATATAAACGTTTTGCGAAAAAATTATTGGGGTGTTTTAGAACCTATTACTGAAAATAAAGCGGATATATTTGATTTGGATTTAATAATAGTACCTTTACTAGCTATTGATAAACGGGGTACTAGGCTAGGCTATGGCGGAGGCTTTTATGACGGATTTTTAGCTAAAGTACCATCCTCAACACCAAAAATAGGTCTATTATTGGAAGGGTTTAATGTCTACTGCTTGCCTAAAGATCCATGGGATATTGCATTGGATGGATATATTAGCGAAAGTGGAGTTCATTTATTTTAAGCTAGTTTAAATTTTATCTTATCATATAATATGTTTAGAACAAAAAATATGTCATTCCAATGTATAAGTGTAACTGATAAGCAAATACCTTTTTATAATAGTATTTTAAATATTACTTTCGAAGAATTTTTAGATGCGGAACAAGTTAAAAAACCTAGAAAGAATAAAAATAAACCACTTAAAGAATTTGATGTTTTCGGTTCAGGTGAATCTAAGTCATTTACTACTGGCCAGACACAATATGATGATAATTTACCTAATACATATCACGATAGAACAAACACGTATCAGGCAGATTCAACTACCTCTTCTTTGAGTTACGTTCAGAAGAAACACTGTAAACGACTCTATAAATCTAAGAACGACAAAAATCATTGGGACGTATGTGAAGGGCTAGCTGATTTTGGGATTGATACTAATTGGGCACTTTCTTTTTTTGCAGCCGTCTTTTTTATAGCTTGGGGTTCATGTTTGTTGATTTATATGGCACTTAGTTTAATTTTGAATAAAGAACCCTTAGATCTGGATTAACCAGAGAAATGATAATTCGGCAGATATGCTAATAAACTTTGAAGGCATAGATGGCTGTGGTAAGTCAACCCAAATTCACCTGTTGAAGCAATACCTTGAAGAGCAGGGTAAGCAAGTCCATGTTTATCGTGAACCAGGAGGCACATCAATTGCTGAAGAGATAAGGTCGATACTATTAGACTCAAAGAATAATATATCCGCTATATCAGAATTATTATTGTTTTCAGCTGCACGTGCACAATTAGTGCAGGAAAAAATTATACCTGCACTAGATAATGGCACAACGGTAATTTTGGATCGATTTTATGATTCCACTACGGCATATCAAGGATATGGACGTTCAGTTTTACCTATCGATGAGATTTCTATGTTAAACAGAATGGCTGCTTGTGGATTAGTACCCGAGATCACTTTTTATTTGAGGATATCACAAAAATTGGCCTTGCAGAGACGGTTAAAACACGCTCAAGACAGAATGGAAATGGCGGGCATGGAATTTTACTCTCGAGTATTAGAAGGATATGAGAACATGATTAAAGAAAATTCACGATTCATCGTACTTGATGGGGCTCAATCCATTGAATCCATTGCAACAGAGATTCGGAGGCATCTATTAAGTAAATGATAATTTTATTAGAGTCAGTCATTGAGGCTTATGCATATTATGTGTAACTTCAATACGATATGATTGAACCTTACTTTTTTATCCATATTTGGTTCATTCTTTACTAAATAATTATTATTCCAAGATCCAAGGTATATTATATGGCGCACGAACGTATAGAAATTGAACTACCCCTGTCTAAGGTGTACGAATTGTTAAGTAATCCAGTTGATTTCCCTAAGTTTCTAGAGCGCGTTGATTCTGTAGAACGAATCAACTCTCAAACCTTTGAATATAAAACAACTATCGACGGTGAAATATTTCACTGGACTACTAATCTAATTGATAATTTACGAAATACACGCTTTGCTTGGATTACAATCAATGGTAATCTGAATCAAACTGGTACTATTCGGTTTACACCACTTGATAACGGCAATCGGACTCAGGTTGAATTTTCTTTAGATTACCGTACTTTCTTTGGAGATCCTTCTCATGGATTAGCAACTTTTATTGAGCAATCAGCAGCACAACTAGTTAAAGACTTAGAGTCATTTAAAAAGTTAGCAGAAAGTGATACCTTCAAGGGAATTTCCTTAGAACCTACAGAAGAAATCACTGCTTAGACTAACAAACTATTATTTTAAAATGCGCAACCAATGGTTGCGCATTTTTTTTATATGAAGTTTTCTGAATTTTTACTCGATCCTATTTCTTCACGAGATCATCTATTATTGATTGGTAATCCAGTGTCACATAGTATTTCTCCTATTATGCACAATCTAGCTATTGACCATCATTCCTTAGATTTGGAATATGTTGCCGTAGAGATTTTAGTAAATGAATTGCCAAGTCTTATCGCCCATTTTAATTCTATAAATTTTAAAGGTGCAAATATCACACTTCCTTATAAGGAAACTTTATTTGAGACGGTTGATAGGCATTCGGATTTAGCGAAATCTATGCAAGTAATTAATTGTATCCAAAAACTGGATCAGGAGTTAGTAGGTCATAATACCGATAGTTTTGGTTTTATAGAGCCTTTAAGAGACTTAGGACTCATGAAATTGGATTCAGTATTAATATTTGGTTTTGGTGGTGCGACAAAAGCAATAATACACGGATTAAGAGATTTTGGGGTTGATAAATATTTTGTTGTAAGTAGAAATCCTGAACGCCTACAGAACGATTTACCCATAAATTTGATTTCTTATGATGAGTGGGCAGAATATGCGGTTGAAGTGGATTTGATTGTTAATACCACACCACTTGGTATGCATCCAAATTCAGAAAATTCTCCAGTTGACGCACAATTTACCAAGTTCTTAGCCGATTCCGTTTGTTATGATATTGTTTACAATCCACAGAAAACGACTTTTTTACGTCAAGCAGAACAGCAAAATTGTACCACAATTAATGGCTTACCAATGCTTATATACCAGGCATCACGTTCCTTCGAATTATGGACAGGGCAAACATTTCCAATGTCAGAAATCAAGGAATATTTAGATAATGTCTTCCCCTCTTAAATTTATACGACCTCGCAATCTAAATGAGTCTCGGGTACTAAGTTGGTTTAGTAAAAAAAATACTCATTGCAGTATTTCCAACTCTCGTATTCCTGGATTAAATATAGGGTTTAATTCTGATGAGAATCAGGATATAATCTTAGAACAATTGCACGTTTTAGCCAAAGAGACTGATACATCATTAAAGCATATTGCAATTGCTCAACAAACTCACTCAGACCGAGTTAAAGTAGTGACTAAAGGGGGGATTTATCCTGATACCGATGCTTTTGTAAGCTCAACCCTTGGTATTTCATTACTTATACAAGTAGCCGATTGTGGAGCTGTTTTACTAGGTGATGCAACTCATCAGGTTATCGGTGCAGCTCATGTTGGATGGAGAGGCGCTCAAAAAAATATTATCAATAAAACCGTTGAGTTTATGTTAGAACTTGGTGCAGATATAAATAATATAAAGGCTTATATAAGTCCTTGTATTTCTGTAGATGCCTTTGAAGTAGGTCAAGATGTAGCCGATTTGTTTCCAGGTCAGTTCGTGGAAAAAAACTTAGGTAACAAGCCACACTTAGATTTAAAAGGTTATATTTTCCAACAACTCGTAACCATGGGTATTGTGAAATCTCAAATTGTCATGGATGCAGGTTGTACTTTCAGCGATGAGAATGATTTTTATTCCTTTAGAAGAGAAGCTTCTAAAGCTGGAAGAATGGCCGCTATTATAAAATTGAATGAAATAGGGTGAAATGAAACATAACAAGATCCGAATAGCTATTCTTGGATCAACAGGTTCCATTGGACAGCAAGCCTTAGAAATTATTCAGAAGCATAATAAATTATTCGAAGTTGTCTTGTTAAGTGGACACAGTAACTGGCAGCTTTTAGATGAGCAGGCTAAAACCTTTAATGCTAAACATGCTGTATTGACTGGATTCGAAAATAACAATGCCCGTAAACAAATAGGTGATCCAGCCAAAACTAGAACATACATAGATCCATATATACTAAATGAACTAGTCAATTTGCCTGAAATTGATATTGTTTTAAACAGTTTGGTCGGTTTTGCTGGATTCTTTCCAACATATCATGCACTAAAAGCCCACAAAAAAGTTGCTTTAGCGAATAAAGAAAGTTTGGTTGTAGGTGGAGCTATCATTTCCGAATTATTAACCGAATCCAAAGGCAGCTTGATACCAATTGATTCCGAACACAGTGCAATGCTACAATCGCTTATTGGTGAAAAGAAAGAAGACATTGAAGAAATCATTATAACAGCAAGCGGTGGGCCTTTTAGGTCGTTAAGTCTTGAGCAAATGCATGATGTGTCGGTTGAACAGGCGTTACAACATCCAAATTGGAGTATGGGTTCTAAAATCACTATAGATAGTGCTACTATGATGAATAAGGGTTTAGAGATCATAGAAGCACACTGGTTATTTGACCTCCCTATCGAAAAGATAACTCCAGTGGTTCATCCCGAAAGTATTGTTCATTCAATGGTGACTTATTGTGATGGTTCAACAAAAGCGCAACTTGGTCCACCAGACATGAAAGTCCCCATTTTATATGCTTTGTCTTATCCCCGCAGATTACCCCTAAATAGTTCACGAATGGATTGGAGCCAAATAAATAAACTTCATTTTGAACCAGTTGACTATTCACGGTTCCCTTGTATTGAATTAGCTATAGATTCTGTAAAAATGCACAAAGGAGGTCCTGCGATATTAAATGCAGCCAATGAAATTGCAGTCACACACTTTTTAGAGGGTAAAATTAAGTATATTGATATAGCGAAAGTTATTGAGCGCTGCCTCAACCAAATACAATTTAATTCGATTTTGAGCTATGATTCACTTGTCGAATTAGATCAGCAAACGCGAGATTATGCAAGAACTATTTGTCAACATGGAACTTATTGAACTAACACAGACTATTTTCATTTTTATTGGTGCTCTAATGATCCTAGTATTTATACATGAATTAGGACACTTTTTAGCAGCAAAAATGTTCGGTATGAGAGTTGAACGTTTCTCAGTGGGTTTTCCACCACGAATTTGGGGTTTCAAACGAGGCGATACTGAGTATTGTATAGGTGCTACCCCGCTGGGAGGTTACGTAAAAATCTCTGGTATGGTAGATGAAAGTATGGATACCGAACATTTAGCAGCAGAACCACAACCCTGGGAGTATCGGTCGAAGCCAGTTTGGCAGCGTATGTTTGTAATAACTGCAGGCGTGATATTTAACATGATTCTTGCTTTTTTTATATATACAGGAATCAATTGGAGCCAAGGCAAATTAAGTTTACCTATTGAAAATGTTGCCGGGATTTATGTACCTGAAGGTAGTTTACTAGAGAATGTTGGTTTTGAGACTGATGATAAAATTGTCGGAGTAAATGGAAATTATGTTGACGCATTTGAAGAATTAGTTTCCATTTCTGAGTTAACCAGTAGTAATTTGTCATATCAACTAGTCCGCGGTGGAATGTTAATTGATTTATTTATTCCATCTACTTTTTTAGATAGCTTACAAGAGCAATCATTCATTAATACAATACACATATATCCACCAATTATATCCAGTATTTCATTTGGATCACCTGCAGAAAATGCAGGCTTACAAGTCGGGGATCGCTTTGTAAAAATTAATGGCGAGCCTATAGATTATTGGTTAGAATTAACCCAGATTATACGTAAGTCAGAAGGTATGATAGAATTTATAGTGGAACGAAAAGGACAGAGACTAACTATTTATATTGAGCCTGATGAAAATCGAACTATTGGAATAGCTGCTCCAAATTTAGCCCAGGTTGGAGCGACTTCTACTAAACTAAATTTTGCTGAGTCTATTCAAGAAGGATGGCGGCAAGTTACTGAACAAACTATGGGCATTATAGGGGGTTTTTCTAGGATGTTTTCTGGGGACATTTCAGTCAGGAAGAATCTTGGAGGTCCTATAGCCATAGCGAGTTTAACTAAACAAGCAACCGATCAAGCTGGGTGGATTGGTTTTTGGGAGATGACCGCATTGCTGAGCATCACATTAGCTATTATGAATATACTCCCCATTCCTGCCTTGGATGGTGGACATTTAGTATTTCTTGTTTATGAGGGAATAGCTAGGAGGGAACCAACGGAAAAAGTAAAGATTATGGCACAGAATATTGGATTTTTATTGTTGATTAGCTTGATGGTCTTTGTCATCTTTAATGATGTTATAAGACTATTCTAATGAAAATAGCATATGAAGGTATTCCCACCATTGTATTAGTGGGATTAGTCACGGTCCTCGTCTTAAGCCTTAGTTGGTATTTTTATACCTTAGCATCAGGTATTATTTTAAGTATTATATTGTTTCCAATTTGGTTTCTGAGTATTTATTTCTTCCGAGATCCGGAGCGGATATCACCACTTAATTTATCAGATGAATTTGTATTATCACCATCTGACGGAAAAGTTGTGGTAATTAAAGAGGTAGAAACCGCCGAATATATTGAGCAAGAGGCTATTCAAATAAGTATTTTTTTGTCTCCTTTAGATGTCCATATTAATCGCATCCCAATAAGTGGAGTTTTGGAATATCTTGTCTATCAGACTGGAGAATACCTAATGGCCTGGGATGATCGCGCCACAATGGATAATGAGCAGGCAAAATTTGGAGTAAGACATGCATCTGGGCAAAAAATTTTATTTCGACAAATAACCGGTTTTTTAGCCCGTCGGGTCGTGTATTACATTCGTAAGGGCGATTCCCTAGAAAGAGCTAAGCGCTTTGGGCTTATGAAATTTGGTAGTAGAATGGATGTTGTACTTCCACGATCTTCTAGCGTACTAATTAAGCAGGGGGATAAAGTAATTGCTGGTGAATCGATTATTGCTAAATTAACCATATAGTGAAATATCCCATTCAACATAGATATCAGAGTTTTAAACAAAAGAGGCTAGCAAAGAAGGAATCAAAGCCTCCAATAAATCGCAAGATTGCGGTTCCAAGTTTCTTTACTTTAATGAATCTGTTCTCTGGTTTTCTCTCAATCGTGGCTGTGTCAGAGGGAGAGTTGTTTCGTGGTGCTTGGTTTATTGTTGCGGCGGGTTTTTTTGATGTAATGGATGGATATATTGCTCGATTAGCAAATGCTGGTAGTGATTTTGGGGTAGAACTAGATTCACTGAGTGACATTGTTTCATTCGGGGTTGCACCATCTTTCCTTATTTATACCTTCGCTTTACATGAATTTCAATTTCTCGGTATACTAATTAGTGCTGTCCCGGCTATGTGTGGAGCTGTCCGCTTAGCCCGTTTTAATGTTAATACCCGCCTTATCCCCAATCAGAATAATTTTATTGGCTTACCAATTCCGTCACTTGCAATTATATTAGCTGCTTTCTATTTGAGCTTCCACCAGCAGCTCGAGTTGTTTGATATTTTTCGTAATGGGGTTAGTAGTGTCTTAGGGCCACTAATTATTTTATTGTCAGTGCTCATGTTAAGTACATTACCCTTCGATAGGATCCCTAAAATGGATCGTACTTCTTTTCAAAAAAATGGGTTTAAATCCTTCCTTTTTTTAGGTTACTTTGTGCTCATTTTATTTTTTAGAGAATTAGGACTTATGTCTGTTATACTGATCTACATATTAAAAGGAATTTTGGACGGGCTTAGAGAGTATTTTTCATCAGATCAGCGAGTTATGGACCGCTAAAGTCATTTCACCGACACTGTCCCAGCTATAATGCGAGGTAATATGGTTTTTCAAGCGGGTGTTTTGAATCCTATGTTCTTCGTTTTCAATGTGTAGTAGTTTATTAATAGAAGTCAGTAATGATGAGCTGTCCAGTGGATTAATATAGCTCGCCATCTTTTTAAAGTACTCAATGGTTCCACCATTTTGGGTAATTACAATAGAACATCCTGCAAGTGCAGCTTCCATAGCGGCTATCCCAGGAGTTTCAAAAAGTGAGGGCAGTACAAAAACTTTTGCTGCGGCATAAGCGGAAGCTAATAGAGTCGAATGGTGTTCTTGCGATGGTAAATGAAGTACATTATTACGCTTAATTAATTCTGCGCATTGTTGACTATACTCATCGGTTCCTAAGTCACCAATAAGTACCAAGGGAGCATCTAGACTCGGTGCAACTTCAAGAAGTCTTATCACATTCTTTCGGGCTGATGATATCTGACCTACAAACAGAACATAATCAATTAACCCATAACGCTTCTCAAATTCACTACTTTCAGCCTTCAAAAATCGTGTTTCTACTCCATTAGGTATAACATTCATATGACCTAGGGGTATACCAAATAATTGGTTAATTTGATTCAATTCTGCTCTCGTATTAGGCAAAATTGCATCCGCGATTTGGCATACTTGTTTTTTTATACCGTATTCAGAATTAATTCCGCTAAAAAAATTACCAAATATCAATTCAATATTTAGTTTGAATTTGGTTATATGCATCTCTTTGGGGGTAAAAAATACCGGAGAAAGGACTATAGGTATCTTTTTCTGGTCATTAGAGTGATATCTAGTTTTAAATTGCCGCAAAAATCCCCAATGTTCACTACTCGCCACAAAAACATGTAGAATATCAATAGGGGGTAAAGCTTCATTGCTATGTATCCAGACAATCTTATGGCCTAAACGTTGGAGAGCTTCAGCGGTTTGCATAACCTGCGTACGAACCCCACCATTTACTAATGAGATACTCGATGGTGCTAAAATACCAATGCGTAATACTTGCCTCATAATCGGATTCTATTTCTATTCTGTATAATTGTTTCCTTTAAGAGACGCCATTTGTTCGAAAAGCGATTTTGTAAAAATTTTTCATCAGCCATGGTTTCGCAGTGTATTTTTCGGAGTGTAAGTGTATTCATAGGAAACACTTTCTGAGAATCCCAGTCATTGGGTTTTATAATAGCAAAGTCGCGAGTATCTTGCTTCAATTCATAAAATAGGCTTGGCTTTATCTTACTATGTAATTGTCTGCTTGGTCTATGGTAGTAAATATTGCATTGTTCTGTAGCTCTTTGAGTCCAAAATGCGCACCAATCACTATAGGAAAGCCATTGCAAACCTAATTCTTGAGCATACTTCAGGATAAATTCGATACTCGCAAATCCTGGCTGCAATGGATGGTGATAAAGCATTAATGGTTGTTGTAATCCATGTTGAATATCCATGTAGCGTTTAAAGTATGCGATAAAATGAGATTCCGTGGCCTGATACCGGTGAAGACTTCCTGTACAAATAGGGTGGACTGGTATCTGCAAGCGTTTATTGAATGCATCATTGCTATTAGGTAACGATTTAGGTGACCAATACGGTAGTCCATCATAACCATGCGTAAATTCTGAGCTGTAGCTAAAAGGGTAGGTATCCAATACTTTAGACAGCTGCAAGCTCCAAATACCATATGGAGCCGCATAGCCTTTGGGCGTCATTCCAGCATCTGCCATCGCCTGGTACCCATTTTCAACATCTTGATAGAGTGGATAGGAAGAGGATATATGCGCATGTTCGTAGCCATGTAAAGCATGTTCGTGATTTGACCATTGCGCAAACCAATCCAGCCAATCTTCGTGAGCTTTTACATGCAGAAAAGTTGTCAGAATAGCAGAATACTCATTAGCTAGACCATATAGAGTTCGCAAGGATTCTTGTGTCCCAAAATCACTGTCAATACGGAGGGTGATTATCGGTTTTGCAGTTGGGAAACGCCACTTGGTTAAATAAGGTAAATCTACTGAATAAAATAACTGCTCAAGAGCATAACGAACGAGATGTTGCAGATGCCCAATATGTGAGCGTGATACCAATTCATTAGGCTGATGACCCGTTGGGCTTGGAAACACTTTGCGAGTATACGAAAATTGATAGAAGGCTGCCTCAATAGGAATGCCCAAGTAGATGGATTGCTCAAAGGCTTGGCTATTCTTCTTATCTACAAAGCATATTCCATGTATATCTTGTTTTCCACCATAAAAATTAACTTTTGCATAGCAATCAATCATGCATAAGTGACTGAGTGGGCCATTCAATAAATCTGGGCTATGTACACTACGACAATAACGGTTTTGTACGGGGATATTAGCTGGTTGTATACTAGATTCTGAGGTAAAGAGTACAGCTAACTTATTACCGCTATGCTGTTGGGTTTCCAGCCAATGTTGTTCTTGACGATTTAGAGGTCTATGCACAATATATATTGAATAGGAATATAGCGCTGATTCTTCGACGATTACCTCTCTATAATTCAACCCAATACTATCCAATAAGGAAACTAAACCTGGACTAAGCCCAAAAACTCCTACTCCTAGATTATGCAGTATATCCCTCATCATTGTAGTTTATATCTTGGATCTATGCATCAATAACTTTCGGATGGTATTCCAATCTGACCTGTTTATAGTCTTTGTCAGTACTAGTGGAACTACTGCCACTGCCATTGTAAAAGTGATCTTAAACCAATGAGGCAATGAGCTTAGGAAATTATTAGGCGGATATTTGATGTAGCTCAATAGCACAGAGTTCCCCATTAACCAGAGATAACATAGAAATCCGATAGCTAAGGCCAGGAACATGGGATAAAAGCAAAACTTGACCATCGGTAAGGTATACTTATTGAAATAATAGTATGCTAGGTACATTATAAT